>Ga0310823_100040_pt1 | contig 255488 bp, 229 predicted proteins | sample P4_ome_3_FD_201316 | JGI IMG/M metagenome (GOLD analysis project Ga0310823, IMG submission 201316) | Sorghum-adapted microbial communities from Joint BioEnergy Institute, Emeryville, California, United States - P4_Day56_Rep3 | ecosystem: Engineered > Bioreactor > SSF (Solid state fermentation)...
AGGAGGAGGGCTACGTCGCGCTCGACGAGGGCACCAAGCGCTACCGTCTCACCCCAACCGTCTTCGAACTGGGATACGCCGCGTTGAGCAGCATGGAGTTCCCGAGGCTCGCCGAGCCCTTCATGGATGCGCTGGCGCTCGATCTCGGGCTCACGACCAACCTGGCGCGCCGGGACGGCGCGGAGATCGTCATGGTCGGTCGGACCTTCGCGGCGAAGGAGAAGTACAAGTACACCCCGATCCGGGCAGAGGTGGGCGATCGCCTGCCGGCGCTGGTGACGGCCCTCGGACGCGTCCTGGTCGCGGCGGAGCCGGATTGCCTCGACGACGTCTTGCGCACGCTGCCGATCGCGAAGTTGACGCCCAAGACCGTGACTGATCCGGCGCGGCTGCGCGCGATGGTCGAAGCGGCGGCGAAGCAGGGCTATGCCGTGGTCGAAGAAGAGCTCGTGCTGGGCTACAGCTCCCTCGCCATCGGACTCGAACACCATGGCCGCGAGCGGTACGCGCTCGGCGTGACCGTGCCTTCGGCGGATTACCCAAGGAAGCGCCTCGTCGGAGAGCTGCTGCCGCGGCTCGAGGCGGTTCGCGCGCAACTTTGTCCGGCGCACTCGGCTCGGGTGCGCGTTGCCTGAACAAGGAGGAAGAAGGATGTCCGGCGATTACGCCGACCACTATCGCGAGTACGGCTATGCCATTGTCCGCGGCGTCTTCTCGGCCGAGGAAATGGCCGAGATTGCGCAGGCGGCGGACCGTGTCTACGCCGAGGGCATGAAGCACCCCAGAAGCTGGCGCCACAAGAACCTTTATTTCGAGGTGATCGACGACAAGGCCGGGGGGCGGATCGTTCGCCAGGTGCAGTGGCCGTCCTGGATCGACCCGGTGCTCGAACGCTTCCGGCGGGACGAGCGGATCCTGCGCATTCTGGAACCGCTGATCGGCGACAGCCTGAAGCAATTGAGCAACCAGATTCACTGGAAGCCGCCGGGCGCGAAGATGGTCGGCTTCCGCTACCATCAGGACGCCCGGTTCCGGTCACCGCCCGAAGCCTTCCGTAAGCTCAACGAAAGCTTCGTCCAGACCGGTCTGGCGATTGATCCGCATCGCATCGAGAACGGCGCGCTGAAGGTCTTTCCGGGCAGCCACAAGCTCGGCTATCTCGGCCTGTCCGAGGACGAGTATCTCATGACCGGCGGGCCGGAGGCGGAGACGCTCGCCAAGGCCGGTCTCGATCCGAGCCAGGTGATCGACATCATCCTTGAGCCGGGAGACATCGCGCTGTGGCACCCGTTCATGGTGCACGGGTCCGGCGCGAATCGGTCCACGATCGACCGTCGGATCTACATCAACGGCTACTGCACGGCGGCGAACAGCGATCGCGGCGAGTGGGCGTTCCGGGACGGCGTGCCCTGTCCGCTCGGTCCCGAGCCGGCCTTGGTCCATTACGACGATCTATATACGCGGCCGGAGCCGCATTACGTCGACAATTCATGGTCGCGCGTGTAGGTCGCGTTTACTGTCCACGAAAAACGAGAAAAACTTTGATGCGGAGGCAACCGTGTCCGACTCCAGAGAACATCCTTACATCCCGCGTCTCAAGCAGCAGCTCGCCGATGGCCGCATTGACCGGCGGGAATTCCTGCGCAGCGCGACGCTTCTGGGTTTGAGCGCGGGCGCCGCCTACGCCTTCGCCGGCAAGGTCGACGGAATCGCTTCCCCCGCCATGGCGGCCCAAGCCACCGCCATGCCTCGGGGCGGAACGCTGCGAATCTCCATGCGCGTCCAGGAGGTCACGGACCCCCACACCTTCTCCTGGATCGAGCCGAGCAACATCGCCCGCCAGGTCGTCGAGTTCCTCGCCGTCACGGGCCACGACAACATTACCCGACCGTGGCTGGCCGAGCGCTGGGAGGCGAGCGAGGACCTCAAGACCTGGACCTTCCACCTGCGGCGGGACGTGACCTGGCGCAATGGGCGCCGGTTCACGGCGGACGACGTTGTCTGGAACCTGAAGCGCGTGCTCGATCCCGAGACCAAGTCCTCGATGCTCGGCCTGATGATGGGGTATCTGATGGACGATGCCGGCAAGGCGCTGTGGGACGCCAACGCGATCGAGAAGGTCGACGACTTCACGGTGCGGCTGAACTGCAAGGTGCCCCAGCTCGCGGTACCGGAACATTTGTTCCACTATCCCATGTTTATCCTGGATCCGGAGGAAGGCGGCCGGTTCGGGCCGGGCGCCAACGGCACCGGCGCGTTCGAGCTCACGGAGATCGCCGTCAGCCGCAAAGCGGTCCTCAAGGCGCGGAAGGATGGTTATTGGGCCGGAGGACCTTTCCTAGACGGGATCGAGTTCATCGATCTTGGGGACGATCCCGCGGCGGACATCGGCGCGCTCGCGTCGCGGCAGGTCCATGGCCTCTACAGCCTCGCGGAGGAGCGGGCCCAGACGGTCCGCGGCCTCGACCACCTCGAACTCTACGACGTTCTGACCGCGTTCACGGCGGTGGCGCGCGTCAAGGTCACCGAGAAGCCCTTCGATGATCCCCGGGTGCGCAAGGCGCTTCGGCTGGCGATCGACCAGGACGCCGTCCTGGCGGTCGCCTTGCAGGGCATCGGCCAAAGGGCGGAGCACCACCATGTCTGTCCGATCCATCCCGCTTACGCGGAACTGCCCTTCATGGGCCGCGACGTCGAAGAAGCCAAACGCCTCCTGGCCGAGGCTGGCTATCCCGACGGCTTCGAGACCGAGATCTTCTGCAAGAAGGATCCGTCCTGGGAGCCGATCGGGGTCCAGGCGATGGTCGAGATGTGGAAGGAGATCGGCGTCAGGGTGAAGATCAACCTGCTGCCGTCGGCCCAGTACTGGGACGTCTGGACCGAAGTGCCCTTCGGGTTCACGACCTGGTCGCACCGGCCGCTCGGCATCATGGTTCTCGGGCTCGCCTACCGGTCCGGCACGCCGTGGAACGAGTCAGGCTATTCCAACCCGGAGTTCGACCGGCTTCTGACCGAGGCCGAAGGGCTGCTGGACGTCGAGGCGCGGCGCGAGGTCATGGCCAAGCTGCAGCGGATCATGCAGGAGGACGGCCCGATCGTGCAGCCCGTCTGGCGGAAGCTGATGACCGCCTACGACAAGCGCGTGAAGGGGTTCCGGATGCATCCTTCGGCCTACATTTTCGGACACGAGATCGCCCTGGCGGCATGACGCCGCATCCCCTTCGGACACCACACCGAACAGCCTCCGTTCACGGCCGCCGGACAATGGCGGCCGTGAACGGAGGTCTGTTCGGCGCTCTTTCTTAGCCGCGCATCCGCGACCCGCTCGGGTCGTAGAGCGGCTCCGTGACCAGCCGGGCCGGCCGCCGCTCGCCCAGGATCTCCAGCTCGAAAGACCTGTCGGGGGTGCCTGCAAGGGCGCGTTCGACGTAGGCGAGCGCGATGCTCTTGCCGACCGTGTGTCCGTAGCCGCCGGAGGTAACGGAGCCGACCACCGCGCCCTCGTGGAAGACCGGCTCGTCGCCCTGGGCATCGGCGTCGCCCGCATCGACGACCAGCGTGACGAGCTGCCTCTTCGGCTCGGCTGCCCGTAGCTCCTCGGCGGCGGTGCGGCCGATGAAGTCCGCTGCCTTCTTCTGGCTCACGAACCGACCGAGGCCGGCCTCGAACGGCGTGTGGTCCGGCGTGTACTCCCGCAGCCAGGCGCCGAAGCTCTTCTCGAGCCGCAGCGAATTCAACGCCCGCCCGCCGAAATGCCGCAGCCCCAGATCCGCGCCGGCGCCGAGCAGCGCCTCGTAGAGGGCCAGGTGATACTCCGCCGGGACGTAGATCTCGTAGCCCAGCTCGCCCGTGAAGGAGAGCCGGTTGACGATGGCCGGGCAGCGGCCGACGTCGATCTGCCGCAGGCTGCGGAACGGGAAGGCTTCGTTCGAGACGTCCTCGTCGGTGAGGCGCGCCAGCAGGTCGCGTGCCTTCGGGCCGGCGATGGCGAAGCCCAGCCACTGCACCGTCCGGTTCTCGACCCGCACCGACCCGTCGGCCGGCAGGTGCGCCCGGAACCAGCGGGCGTGATAGCCCTCGGCGACCATCGAGCCGACGAGCATGAAGCGCTCGGGTCCGAGGCGTGCGACGGTGAAGTCGCCGATCAGCCGGCCCTTCGGGTTCAGCATCGGGCTCAGGACGGTCCGGCCCTCGCCCGGCAGGCGGTTCGCCAGCATCCGGTCGAGCCAGGCCTCGGCGCCGGGGCCCGTCACCTCGTGCTTGGCGAAATTAGCGATCTCGATCAGGCCTACGGCCTCGCGTACGGCGCGGCATTCCTCGCCGACCGGACCGTGAGCATTGGACCGGCGGAAGCTGGGGGCCTCCACCGGCTCCGTGCCCTCGGGCGCGAACCACAGCGCGTGCTCCAGGCCGCAGGTCGCGCCGAAGACGGCGTTCCGCGCCTTGAGGCGGTCATAGACCGGCGTGGTGCGGAACGGCCGGGCCGCCGGCAGCTCCTCGTTGGGGAAGGTGATGCGGAAGCGGCGGCTGTAGTTCTCCCGGACCTTGGCGTTGGTATAGCCGCGCGTCGCCCAGCGGCCGAACCGCGCCACGTCCATGGCGAAAATGTCCATGCCAGGGTCGCCGTCCACCAGCCAGTGGCTGAGCGCGAGGCCGACGCCGCCGCCCTGTGAGAAGCCGGCCATGACGCCGCAGGCGACCCAGAAGTTGTCGAGGCCCGGCACCGGCCCGACCAGGGGGTTGCCGTCGGGCGCGAAGGTGAAGGGGCCGTTGATGACCCGCTTGATGCCCGCCTTGGCCAGGGCCGGCACGTGCTCGAAGGCGATCTCCAGGCTCGGCGCGATGCGGTCCAGGTCCGGCTGCAGCAGCTCGTGGCCGAAATCGGCCGGCGTCGTCTTCGGCGACCAGGGGCGGCAGGCCTGCTCGTAGGTGCCAAGCAGCAGGCCTTTGCCCTCCTGCCGCAGATAGGCCTCGCCCTCAAAGTCGATGCAGTGCGGCAGCTCGCGGTCGAGGGCCTCGATCTCGGGAATAGGCTCGGTCACGAGGTACTGGTGTTCCATGGCCAGGATTGGCAGCTCCAGCCCGACCAGGCGTCCCACCTCGCGGGCCCACAGGCCGGCGGCGTTGACCACGACCTCGGCGGTGATGGTTCCCTGCGGCGTGACCACCAGCCAATGCCCCTCCGGGGTCTGCTTCAGTTCGACGACCGGCGTGTGCCGGTAGATCTCGGCGCCGCCGAGCCGTGCGGCCTTGGCGTAGGCCTGGGTGACGCCCGACGGATCGACATGCCCCTCGGCGGGATCGTAGAGCATGCCGAGGAAGTGCTTCGTCTCCAGAAGGGGGTGCATCTCCTTCGCCTCCTTCATCGAGACGAAGTGCGTTTCCATGCCCAGCACCTTGCCCTTGGCATGGGCCGTCTTGAGGAAGTCCAGCCGCTCCGGCGTGCCGGCCGCCATCAGCCCGCCGACCAGGTGAACGCCGCAGGACTGCCCGGAGACCTCTTCGATCTCCTTGTAGAGCTTGATCGTGTAGTCCTGCAGCTTGGCGACGTTCGGGTCGCTGTTGAGGGTGTGCATGCCGCCGGCGGCGTGCCAGGTGGAGCCCGAGGTGAGTTCCGACCGCTCGATCAGCACCACGTCGCGCCAGCCGAGCTTGGTGAGGTGATAGAGGACGCTGCAACCGACGACTCCGCCGCCGATCACCGCGACTTGCGCATGGCTCTTCATGATGTCCCCTTGATGAGCTGCAGGATCGTCGAACGACAGACCCTTTTCCGGTTATTCTCTAATCAAAATCCGACGACTCTTAGCGTGGAAACCGACGCGTCGCATCGGACTCCTGATTCATCTGATTCGTCCAACGGCCGAAGGGTAACCATGGAGACACAGAGGCACAGAAAGGAAACCTTCGGAATCGAAATCCTCCGCGTCTCTGTGGTTCCAAAGCCCGGCGGGCTCAAACCCCTCTGGCCGTCCCATCAGAAATCGGTCGGCGCGCCGCCTTCCTCCTTCCGCTTGGCGACGAAGGCCTCGAGCTCCTCGCGGATGGCTTCGTCCAGCGGCGGCGGCTCGTACTCCCGCAGAAGCCGGCGAACGATCTCCGCCGCGCGCTCCGGGGCGACCGGCGAGCCCGCCTCGCGCCAGGTCTCGAAGTTCCGCCAGTCGGAGATCATGGGCGTGTAGAACGCCGTGCGGTAGCGCGCCTGCGTGTGCGGCGTGCCGAAGAAGTGGCCGCCGGGACCCACGTCGCGGATCGCCTCCAGCGCCAGCGTCTCCTCGTTGACCTCGAAGGGGGACAGGAAGGCGGCGACCATCTGGAGCAGCTCGGCGTCGATGACCATCTTCTCGAAGGACGCGCAGAGCCCGCCTTCCATCCAGCCGGCGGCGTGCATCATCATATGGGTCCCGCCCATCACCGCGCCCCAGAGGGAGAAGACGGACTCATAGGCCGCCTGCATGTCGAGACTGTTGGCGGCATTGGTGTTCGACGACCGGTAGGGCAGGCCGTAGCGCCGCGCGAGCTGCCCGCCCGCCAGCGCCGCCTGCATGTATTCCGGCGTCCCGAAGGCCGGCGCGCCGGACTTCATGTCGACGTTCGAGGTGAAGCCGCCATACATCACCGGCGCCCCGGGGCGGACGATCTGCGCGAAGGCGATCCCGGCCAGCGCCTCGGCGTTCTGCTGGGCGAGCGCGCCCGCCAGCGTGACCGGTGCCATCGCACCGGCCAGCGTGAAGGGTGTGAGCACCACCACCTGGTTGCGCGAGGCCATCTCGATGATGCCCTGCAGCATCGGCGCGTCCAGGCGCAGCGGCGAGCTCGAGTTGATGATCGTGAACAGGCTCGGCTCCCGGTCGAGCTGCTCCTCGTCGATCCCGCGGGCGATGCGCGCGATCTCGATCGCGTCGCGGTTGCGCTCGCGACCCAGGGAATAGGCGTGGAAGACCTTGTCGGTCAGGCGCACGAAATCGGCGAGGCAGTCGAGATGCCGGACCGACGGGTGCAGGTCGACCGGCTCGACCGGATAGCCGCCGAACAGATGGATGATGTTGAGGCTCTGGCCGAGCTTGAGGAAGTTCCGGTAGTCGGTCTGGTTGCCGGGGCGCCGGCCGCCCTCCAGGTCGGAGGCATTGGGCGCGCTCGCGACGCTGCCGAAATTGACGACGTCGCCGCCGATCTCCAGGTTGTGCTCCGGGTTGCGGGCGTGCAGCACGAAGCGCGACGGCGCGCGGGCCACCGCCTCCTCGATCAGCCCGCGGTCAAAGCGGACCCGCTCTCCGTCGGCCTGCACATCGGCGCCCGCCTCCTGCAGGATGCGCCGGGCCTCCGGCAGCATAACCTCGATGCCGATCTCTTCCAGGATGGTCAGCGAGGCCTGGTGGATGCTCTCCACCGCGTCGTCCGAGATCACCTCGACCGGCGGGTAGGGATTGCGGACCTGGCGCCAGGGAAGCTGGGGCAGGGCGGATTCGGCGGACGCGCTGCGGCGCCGGCCGCGACGCTCGCCCCGCGGGGTGGGGCCTTCGGCGGTCTGTACGGACACGGACTTCACTCCCAGAGAAGCACGACCTTGCCGGACCGGCCTTCGTTCATCGCGGCGAAGCCGGCCTCGAACTCGTCGATCGGAAAGCGGTGGGTCAGAACGGGCGAGACGTCAAGCCCGCTCTGCAGCATGGCGATCATCTTGTACCAGGTGTCGAACATCTCGCGGCCGTAGATCCCTTTGATTCGCAGCCCCTTGAAGATGACCTGGCTCCAGTCGATGGCGGCGCTCGCCGGGGGGATGCCGAGAAGGGCGATGCCCCCGCCATGCATCATCACCCCGATCATCTGGCGCAGCGCCTCGGGGCTGCCCGACATCTCCAGGCCGACGTCGAAGCCCTCGGTCATGCCGAGCTCGCTCATGACCGCGCGCAGGTCGGTCGTCCGGACGTCGACCGCCCGCGATGCCCCCATGCGCCGGGCGAGGTCGAGCCGGTAGTCGTTCACGTCGGTGACCACCACGTGCCGGGCGCCGGCGTGCCGCGCGATCGCGGCGGCCATCAGCCCGATCGGTCCGGCCCCGGTGATCAGCACGTCCTCCCCCACCAGGTCGTAGGACAGGGCCGTGTGCGCGGCGTTGCCCAGCGGGTCGAGGAAGGCCGCGATGTCGTCCGGGATCTCGGCCGGGATCGGGTAGGCGTTGCGCGCCGGGATCGCGATGTACTCGGCGAAGCTGCCCGGCCGGTTGACGCCGACGCCGACCGTGTTCCGGCACAGATGCCGGCGGCCGGCCCGGCAGTTGCGGCATTGCCCGCAGGTGATGTGCCCCTCGCCGGAGACGCGCTCGCCGACCGTCAGGCCCGTCACCTCGTGGCCGAGGGCCGCGACGGTGCCGACGAACTCGTGGCCGACGGTCATCGGCACGGGGATGGTCCGCTGCGCCCACTCATCCCAGTTGTAGATGTGCAGGTCGGTGCCGCAGATCGCCGAGCGGCTGACGCGGATGAGGACGTCCTCCGGCCCGATCTCGGGCTTCGGCACGTCGTCGCGGAGCCACAGGCCCGGCTCCGGCTTCAGCTTGACGAGGGCCTTCATCGCGCGCGCTCCCCCTCGGCCGGTCAGGCGATGACCTTCAGGGCGCGGCCCACGGTGGCGAAGGCCGCGAGGGCGTGGTCGATCTGCTCCTCCGTGTGGGCCGCGCTCATCTGCGTGCGGATGCGCGCTTGGCCCCTGGGAACGACGGGGTAGGAGAAGCCGACGACGTAGACGCCTTCTTCGAAGAGGCCGGCGGCCATCTCCTGCGCCAGGCGCGCGTCGCCCAGCATCACCGGGATGATCGGATGCATCCCCGGGACGAGCCGGAATCCCAGCCGCTCGAGCCCCGCCCGGAAACGCTTGCCATTCCGGTGCAGGTTTGCGCGCAGCTCGTCGGAGCGTTCGACGATGTCGAGGGCCGTCAGCGAGGCGGCGACGATCATCGGCGCGACGCTGTTCGAGAAGAGGTAGGGCCGCGCCTTCTGGCGGAGCCACTCCGCGATCGGCCGCGAGGTCGCAACGTAGCCGCCGGAGGCCCCGCCCAGCGCCTTGCCCAGCGTGCCGGTGAGGATGTCGATGCGGTCCGCCACGCCCCAATGGTCCGGCGTCCCGCCGCCGCGCGGCCCAAGCACGCCGACGGCGTGCGAATCGTCCACCATGACGAGCGCGTCGTACCGGTCCGCGAGGTCGCAGATCGCCGGCAGGTTGGCGATGATGCCGTCCATCGAGAAGACGCCGTCCGTGGCGATCAGCCGGAAGCGGCAGTCCCGCGCCTCCTTGAGGCGGGCCTCCAGATCGGCCATGTCGTTGTTGGCGTAGCGCAGGCGCCGGGCCTTCGACAGGCGGATGCCGTCGATGATGCTGGCGTGGTTGAGCGCGTCGCTGATGACCGCGTCCTCCTCGCCCAGCAGCGCCTCGAACAGGCCGGCATTGGCGTCGAAGCAGGAGGAGAAGAGGACGCAGTCCTCCTGCCCCAGGAAGGCGGCCAGCCGGGCTTCGAGCTTCTTGTGGATGTCCTGGGTGCCGCAGATGAAGCGGACGGAGGACAGCCCGAAGCCGTAGCGGTCGAGCGCCGCCTTCGCGGCGGCGACGATGCGCGGGTCGTCGGACAGGCCGAGATAGTTGTTGGCGCAGAAGTTCACCACCTCGCGCCGCACGGGCGCCTCCCCGTCGGCCAGCACCGTCACGGAGGATCGCTGCGGCGACAGCATCAGCCGCTCGGCCTTGTAGAGGCCGTCCCGGCGAAGCGCCTCGATCTGCTCGGCAAGATGCGTACTCAGGCTGCGCATCGGTCTCCTCCCAAGGATGATCCTGTCCCCGGTCCTTGGTTCTCCCCATAGCATGTGCGCGCCGCCAGCCCCGAATCCAATCTGAAAAATCGATGGCCGCATGAGGAAATCTCTGCCGGTCGCCTTCCGGGACGCGTCTGCTACACTCCGGCGGCCCGCCGCCGGCGGCGGGCGCCCGGGGGAACGTTTCGCATGGACCGCCGCCTTATTCCGCTCAACTCGCTCCGCGCCTTCGAGGCCACGGGCCTTCATCTGAGCTTCACCCGGGCGGCCGAGCGCCTGGGCGTGACGCAGAGCGCGGTGAGCCGCCACGTCATCAACCTGGAGACGCTGCTCGGCGTTCCGCTGTTCGAGCGGCGGCGCAACGGCCTCGCCCTGACCGAGCAGGGGCGGGCGCTGCTCCCCGTCGTCACCCGCGGCTTCGACGAGATCCAGCGCAAGCTGGAGGAGATCACCGGTGCCCGGGCCGAGGTGACGCTGCGCGTGGCCTTGCCGCCGACCTTCGCCTACCAGCTTGCCGTGCCGCTGCTGAACGAGTTCAAGAAGGGCTTCCCGGAGGTCTCCCTGGACCTCGAGAGCATGGGCCGCGTGGTGGACCTGGAATCCTCCGGCTGCGACCTCGCCGTGGTCTATTCGGAGCCCCGCATCACCGACCTCGTCATGGACCTGCTGTGGATCGAGCGGGTGACCCCGCTCTGCCACCCCGCGCTGCTGCGGCCGGGCGACCTGGAGGACCCTGGGGCCTTCGTCCGGCGCAACCAGCTTCTCCACGTCAAGGCCGAAGGCCGGCGCTACCACTCCTGGGAACGGTGGCTCCAGCAGGCCGGCATCGCCGAGGTCAACGCCCGCCGCGGCCTGGTGTTCGACACCGGGCAGCTCGCGGTGCAATACGCGCTCAACGGCGACGGCGTGGTGGTCACCGACAAGTCGCTGTTCCGCGCCGAGATCGAGGCCGGACGCCTCGTCGCACCGTTCGAGACGACGGTGCCGACCGGCTACTGCTACTTCCTGATGGTGCGGGCCGAAGACCTGCAGAACGCCCCCATCCAGGTCTTCCGCTCCTGGCTGATCGAGCACTTCTCCGCCGCCGAACGCGCCGGCTCTGATTCTTCGGCCCTGAAACCGCAGGGCCGCGGCGGCGCGGCGCGGTGATCGAGCGCTCCTCTCTCGCCTCGGCACGAACCGGAGGTCCGACGGTCACGCCGGCCGGAACCGGGTCCCGGCGGCGACGGTTGAGTCGATGCGGCGTCTCTACAGACGCTACGCCGATGCAATGGAGAGCAGATATGACCAGCATCAAGCCGGCCATCGTCACCCTTGCGGCCCTTGGCATCTTCGCCGCCTCGGGCGCCCTGGCCCAGACCGCGCCGTCCGAACCGACCGAGCGGCCCATGATGCAGAACCAGGGCAGCGCCGTGATGCATGGCGAGGGCTGGCATGGCCACGGCATGCAAGACGGAACGAGGCAGGGCGACAGGAGAGGCATGAGAGGCCGGGACGGCCCGCGTTTCGGGCGGATGGGCCCGGACATGATGGTGTTGATGATGATCATGGTGGACACGAACGGCGACGGCGCGCTGTCGCTGGAAGAGGTCCAGGCCGTCCACGCCCGGATCTTCAACTACGCCGACACCGACGACGACGGCCGGCTCACTCTCGACGAGCTGCGGAGCTTCTTCCACGGCGGTGCCGGCCCGGGGAAGCGGTAACGCCGGCCGCGGGCCCAGGCCCAGGGCCGGAAGCCGGCCACGGAAAAGGCCCGCCGGGCGTGTCCGCGAAGTGGGCGGCGTGACGCCGCGCGTCCCGCGGAGGGGGTGACGGTCCCCGGGGCGCGACGGCGGAAGGGCGCTCTCCGTGTGCTTCCGTGGGTCTCTGCGCTCAGGCGGCGACGCCGCGGGTCTCCACGAAGCGCTGCATCGCCTCGACCAGATAGTCGCCGTAGCGCACGGGGGCGTAGCGCGGCGGGTCGCCGGCGGGCGACGGCACGCATTCGATGACCGCGTCCACCGACGGCTCGAAGAAGAACGGCACCGAATGACGCTCCGCTCCGTTGCCCAGCACGCGGTGCGGCGTGGCGACGAACCGGTCGTTGGTCCATCGCTGCAGCGCGCCGCCCAGGTTGACGACGTAGCTGCCGGCGATCGGGGGCACGTCGATCCATTTCCCCGCCGCGTTCCGCGCCTGAAGCCCGCCGACGCTGTCCTGGCGGAGCAGGGTCAGGATTCCCGAATCGACGTGCTCCTTGGCCATGATCGGCAGCCGCCGGCCGTCATGCTCCAGGAACGCCGCCTCTTCCACGCCTTCGAGCGACCGCGCCGTGCGGACCGGATAGCGCAGCAGCCGCAGGGTCGAGTTGCTGGCCGCGAAGAACGGGTCGAACCAGTCCTCGCGCAACCCGAGATACCGTGCGATCGCGTGCATCAGCACCCGCCCGAGGCCCAGCATGTCCCGGTAATAGGCCATGACCTCGGCCCGCCAGCCGGGCAGGGCCGACTCCGCCGGCCAGGGATTGCGCTCGATCAGCGGATCGTCCAGCGGATAGCCCGGGTCGCCCGGCGCGAACTCGGGGCCGATGTCGATGCCCTCCTTGTAGGTCAGCTCGCCGTCCGTCACCGGGAAATAGCCGCGATAGATGTTGGCGTTTTCCGGCACGTAGCGCCGGCGGGCGAGGGGCCGCCGCGCCGCCTCGTCGAGGGTGAAGAAGGCGAGCAGCCGCCGCAATCGCTCCGGCGGGCACAGCGCTTCGATCGCCGCGCCCCGGATGATGAGGAACCCGCTTTCCTCGCAGGCCCGGCCGATTTCCCGGTCCACCCGCTCGGCCGATCCGCCGGGCTCGAACAGCGGCGTGACGTCGATGACGGGGATGCGGTCGAAACCCTGCGGCATCCTGGGGCGGCTCCTGTCCGAACGGTCGGTTGCTGGCCGCAAGCGTAGCGGCGCCCTCCGGCCGCCGCAACCGATGCCGGGCAACCAACGCCCGGCCCAAGGTGTTCGTTGTCCAGTCCACGCCTCGTCGGGCCACCCCGCATCGGGCAAGAAGGGAGAAATCGAACATGGCGAAAATGCGAGCGGTCCAGGTTGCGGAGCCGAACGCCCCCCTCGAACTGGTGGAGCGCGACATCCCCGAGCCGGGGCCGGGACAGGTGCGCGTGAAGGTGGAAGCCTGCGGCATCTGTCACAGCGACGCCTTCGCGACGGAAGGCACCTTCCCCGGGATCTCCTACCCGATCACCCCCGGTCACGAGATCGCCGGGGTGATCGACGCGCTCGGCCCCGAGGTCGTGCCCTGGCAGGTGGGGCAGCGGGTCGGCGTCGGCTGGCATGGCGGGCATTGCGGCCGGTGCGACCGCTGCCGCCGCGGCGACTTCATCAACTGCCGCTACGGCCAGGTCCCCGGCATCACCTATGACGGCGGCTACGCCGACTACATGGTGGCGCCGGCGGAGGCGCTGGCCCTGATCCCGGACGACCTCGCGGCGGTCGAGGCGGCGCCGCTGCTCTGCGCCGGCATCACCACCTACAACGCGCTGCGGAACAGCCGGGCGCGCGCGGGCGACCGGGTCGCGATCCTCGGCATCGGCGGCCTCGGCCATCTCGCCGTCCAGTTCGCCGCGAAGATGGGGTTCGAGACGGTGGCGATCGCCCGCGGGCGGGAGAAGGAGCCGCTCGCCCGCCGGCTCGGGGCCCATCACTACTTCGACAGCGAATCGGACGACGCGGCGGCGGAGCTCGCCGAGCTCGGCGGCGCCCGCGTGATCCTCGCCACCGCGACGAGCGCGAAGGCGATGACCGCGGTGATCGATGGGTTGAGCGAGAACGGCACCCTCCTGGTGGTCGGCGCCTCGGCCGAGCCGATCGAGGTCACGCCCCTGCAGCTCATCGCCGGGCGCCGGTCCGTCAGCGGCTGGCCCTCGGGCACGGCGAGCGATTCGGAGGACACGCTGGCCTTCAGCGCGCTCACCGGCGTGCGCCCGATGATCGAGACCATGCCGCTGGAACGCGCGGCCGAGGCCTTCGACCGGATGATGAGCGGCCAGGCCCGCTTCCGCATGGTGCTCACCACCGGAAACTGAGCGGCCGCCGATCTCCGCGGCCCAGGGCGGCCGTTACCTACGGGCTCCCGGCCGATCGGTCCGCGGCGAATCGGCGCCACGCGACGACGAGCACCGCGACGAGCGCAAGAAGAAGCGCGGCGCTGATCGGCCGCGTGACGAAGACGGTCGGATCCATCTGGTTGGCGATCAGGGCGTTGCGCAGATTCACCTCCACGATCGGACCCAGCACGAGGCCGATGACCAGCGGGGCCATCGGGAAGCCGAAGCAGGTCAGGACGAAGCCGGCGAGCCCGAGCACCGCGATGAGGGCCACGTCGAACGCGGCGTTGCCGATCGCGAATCCTCCGGTTGCGCAAAGCACGCCGATGGTCGGGATGAGGATGCGGGGCGGCACGCGCAGAATCGCGGGTAGATAGCGCCTGAGGCCGAGGCCCAGGGCGAGGACCACGAGGTTCGCCGCGACCAGGATCAGGAGGAGCAGGGCGAACAGCTCGCCCTGCGCCACGATGAAGAACGGCCCGGGATCGATTCCCTGTATGAGGAGCGCGCCGAGCAGGACCGCCGTCACCGTGTCGCCCGGAATGCCGAGGGTCAGGAGCGGGACCAGCGCCCCGCCCGTGACGGCGTTGTTCGCGACCTCGGGCGCGATCACGCCGGCCGGCGCCCCCTGCCCGAACGCCTCGCCCTTGGGCGGCTCGCCGCGCGCGCCGCGCGCCGCTTCACCGTAGCTGATCCACGATGCGATCGTGGGGCCGGTCCCCGGAAGGATGCCGATTCCGGTGCCGATCGCGGCGCTCTTCAGGACCAGCCATTTGTGCCGGAGATAAACCGGCAGCAGCTCGCGCAGGCGGACGGAGCGCTGCACAGGAAGATTGACGGCGGCCGCCGGCCCGGCCGCCTGCGCGAGGATCTCGGTGACCGCGAAGAAGGCGATCAGCGCCGGCAGCAGGGACACGCCGCTCAGGAGCTGCGGAAGCCCGAGGGTAAACCGCGACATCCCGCCGACGGGGTCGATGCCCACCGTTCCCAGCAGCATGCCGAGAACGGCGGCGATCAAGCCCTTGGTGAGCGAGCCGCGGGACACCGCGGCGACGCAGGTCAGGCCGAACAGGGCAAGCGTGAAGTACTCGACGGAGGTGAACTCCAGTGCGAAACCGGCGAGGATCGGTGCGAACACCATCAGGACCGCCGCCGAAACGACGCCGCCGATGAAGGACGAGATGACCGCCAGGCCGATGGCGAGATCCGCGCGCCCGCTTTGCGCCATCGCGTAGCCGTCGAGGGCGGTCGCCGCGTTTCCCGGCGCGCCCGGCGTGTTGACGAGGATCGCCGGGATCGAGCCGGCGAAGTACCCCGCACAGTAGAGGCCGAGGAGGAGCGCCATCGACGCCTCGAAGCCGAGGCCGAAGGTGAGCGGAGTCGCCAGCGCCACGCCCGCCGTGGCGGTCAGGCCGGGCGCGGCCCCGAACACGGCCCCGACCGCGACGCCGACGAGGACCCAGCCGAGGACCAGCGGGTCGGCGAGACGGGCGAGGGCGCCGCCCAGTTCGGCGAGGCTGACTAGGTCCATACGGGCAGCAGCACCGTGAAGCCGTAGCGGAACAGGGCGTAAACCGCGAGCGAGACGGCGACGGGAACGGCTATCAGCTCGACCGGCCGGCGGGAGCCGAGCAGAAGCATCGCGAGCAGCATGAACAGCCAGGTCCAGAGCCGGAAATCGACATGGGGGAAGCCGAGAAAGTAGGCGAGCAGGAGGCCCGCCAGCAGGACGGTGCGGGGGGCGAGCAGCCGGCCCAGCGCATCAGCGGCGCCGCGCTCGCCGGGCCGCATCGCCAGGACGGTGCCGAACCCGATCAAGGCCAGGCTGAGCAGCAGGGGAAAGAAGCGGGCCGAGAGGCCCGGCTGCCCCGCGATTGTCTCGATCCGCAGGCTCGCCAGGGCGAGGCCGGCGCCGGCCGCGGCCGTTGCGATACCCGTTGCCCGATCGGCGCGCAATGTGGCCTCCGGCCCTTCTGGGCTCCGTTACTCGATCAGCCCGATGTCCTTCAGCACGGCGCGGTGCTGCTCGACGTCGCTTTCGATCCGGTCCTGAAACGCCGCCGCGTCGAGATAGGCCTCCGTCAGATGGAGCTTGTCGTACAGGGCCTTCGTCTCGGGCTCGTTCGCCACCCGCGCGATGGTCGCCGCTAGGGTCTCGATCACCGGCTTCGGCGTCTCGTCGCGGACGACCACCCCGAACCACACGGTGGCGTGGAGGTCGTGGCCCTGCTCGTGGAAGGTGGGCGCGTCCGGCAGGTAGGAAACGCGTTCCGGCGCGGCGACGCCGAGGACGCGGAGCTGTCCGGCCTCGGCGAGGGAGATGTAGTTGGAGGCGCCGACGAAGACAAAGTCGACCTCGCCGGTCAGCGCCTTGGTGACCGCGCCCTTGCCGCCCTGTCCGCCGACATGGGTGAGCTTGATCCCCTGCGCCTTGGCGAACCGCTCCATGTTGATGTGTTGCGTGCTCCCGGGCGCGGGCGTCGCATAGGTCACCGCGCCGGGGTCCTCCTTGGCCGCCTCGACGATGTCCTCGACGGACTCGTAGGGGCTGTCGGCCCGCACCGCGAGGCCAATCGGCTCTTCGACGAGCTGCGCGACGGCGACGAAGTCGTTCGTCTTGTAGCCCGCGTCGCGAATCAGCGGGCCCGCGGTCAGCGCGCCGGTGGAGCCCATCAGAAGCGTGTAGCCGTCGGCCGGGGCCTGCTCCGCCGCCAGCGCGCCGCGGCTGCCGCCTGCACCCGGAACGTTCTGCACGACCACCGGAACCTTGAGCTCTTCCCTGAGGCGGTCGGCAAGGACGCGGGCCGTGCTGTCGATCACGTCGCCCGCCCCGAAGGGCACGACGATCCGGATTGCCTTGCTCGGATAGTCCTGCGCGGGAAGATCTCCGGCCGAAAGGAGGCCGATGCCCGTGATCAGCACCGCGTACAGAGCCGCCTTGACCGCACCGATCATCACGCTCTCCCACTGAATCCTGGACCGGGCGCGGCATATCGTTGATGTTCTTGGCCGCGCCATGCGCTTGTCTATACAGGTCGCCGCCCGCGGGGGTCAACCGCGCGGGGCGCGCCGCCGCGGAACGCGGGGGAGACGCAGGACACGGTTGAGGGCAAGAGATGTCGAAGAGCGGTGAACGGGATCTGAGAGAGTTTCTGGCGGCGTTCGAGGCCGCCCATCCAGGCGAGGTGCTGCGGATCGCCGATCCCATCGACCTCGACTACGACGCCACGGCGATCGCGCTCGAGCTGGAGAAGCGGGGGCGCAGCCCGATTTTGTGGTTCGAGAACGTCCGCGGCTCCCGCTTCCCCGTCGTGATGAACCTGTACGGCCGGCGCGAACGCTTCGCCTTCGCCCTCGGCGTCCCTGAGGACCGGCTGATCGAGACTTGGGCGGGCATCGACGCGGCGCCGATCCCGCCGACCGTGGTGGACACCGGGCCGGTGCTCGATGTGGTCGCCACCGGCGACGCGGTGGACCTCGGAACGCTCCCCATCATGCGGCATTTCGTCGAGGACGGCGGGCCCTATCTCACCAACGCGATGTTCGTTGCCAAGGACCCGGAGACCGGGGTCCGCAACGCTTCCTTCCACCGCCTGCAGGTCAACGGCAAGGCGCGTTTCGGCACCAGCCTGCACAGCCGGCGTCATCTCTGGAACTACGCCCGCAAGGCCAGGGCGATGGGGCTCGACCGGCTGCCGGTCGCCGTCGTGGTCGGCTGCCACCCCCTGGTCACCTTCGGCTCCGGCCTGTGGAAGGGGCCGATCGACGCCGACGAGTACGCGACGGCGGGCGGCTTCCTCGGCGCGCCGCTGCCGGTCGTGAACGGCGTGACCGTGCCGATCGAGATCCCGGCGACCGCCGAGATCGCGATCGAGGGCCAGCTGCTGCTCGACGTAGAGGAGCCCGAAGGGCCGTTCGGCGAGTTCACCGGCTACGCGTCGGAACGGTCGACCCACAACGCGGTGGAGGTGACGGCGATCCTGCACCGGCGCGACGCGATCTACCACAGCATCGTGCCCGGGATCTCCGACGAGCACACCCTGCTGCTCGGCATCTCGCAGGAGGCGCGGCAGCTCAAGGCGCTGCGCGTCCAGTTCCCGAACGTGACCGCCGTCGCCTACCCCAAGTCCGGAACCTGCCTGATGCACTGCTACGTCTCGGTCAAGGACCCGGCCCCCGGCCAGCCGCGCAACATCGCCGCCGCGGCGCTCGGCGACAATCTGAGCCTGAAGCTCGTGGTCGTGGTGGACGACGATGTCGACGTCTACGACGAGCGGGAGGTGCTGTGGGCCGTGGCCACCCGCTTCCAGGCCGACACGGATCTCGACGTCATCCGCTCCGCCATGGGCGCGACGCTCGATCCCTCGAACCGCGACGGCCTGACCGCCAAGCTGATCATCGACGCGACCCGGAAGACGCGGCCCTACGCGCGCCGCCACAGCCTGCCCGACGACGCCGTCGCCAAGGCGCGTTCGCTCATCGCCAAGGCCCTGACGACGGTGAACTGACGACGGTGAATCGACGACGGGGGCGCCGTCGGCCTTCGCCGCACGCCCTCCGCTTCAAACCCGCCTCCCTCCGCGCTACAGTCGCCTCGGAAAACGAGGGAGCACCGCCATGGATCCGAAGGACTACGCCGCCCATGACGCGGTCGGCCTCGCCGCGCTCATCCGCCGCGGCGACGTCTCGGCGGAGGAGGTGACCGCCGCCGCCATCGCCGCGATCGAGCGGCTCAACCCCGCCCTCAACGCCGTCATCCGCCCGATGTTCGACGAAGGGCGCGCCGACCTCGCCCGCGCCCGGCGCGAGGCGCCGCTCTACGGCGTGCCCTTCCTGCTGAAGGACATCGGCGCCGGTTACGCCGGCGTGCCGACGACGGGGGCGAGCCGCTTCCTCGCGGCCCACGCCCCGGCGCCCGCGGCGGATGCGGAGCTTACGCGCCGCTACAAGGCGGCCGGGCTGGTGATCCTCGGCAAGACGAACCTGCCCGAGCTCGGCTTCAACGTGACGACGGAGCCGGCGCTGTTCGGCCCGGCGCGCAACCCCTGGGACCCGGCGCGCTCCACCGGCGGCTCCTCCGGCGGGTCGGCCGCCGCGGTGGCCGCGGGCCTCGTGCCCTTCGCCCACGCGACGGACGGCGCCGGCTCCATCCGCATCCCGGCCGCCTGCTGCGGCCTCGTCGGGCTGAAGCCCTCGCGCGGGAGCCAGCCGGAAGGCCCCTTCGCCGCCGACATCTATGGCGGCCTCGTCGCGGAGCATGTGGTGAGCCGCACCGTCCGCGACAGCGCGGCCGCGCTCGACGCCACCTACGGCGCCGATCCGGGCGCGCCCTACGCCGCGCCGCCGCGCCCGGCCGATTCCTTCCGCCGCCTGAGCGAGACGGAGCCGCCGCGCCTGCGCATCGCGTTCTCCGCCCGCTGCCCGGATGACGTGACGCTGGCCCCCGCCGCGGTTGCGGCGATGACCCGCGCGGCCGAACTCCTGGACTCCCTCGGCCACCAGGTGGAGGAGGCGGCGCTCCCCCTCGACGAGGAAGACCTGCTGGCGCCGCGCCGCATCTATCGCACGCAGGTCTGCGCCCAGACCGCCGCGGATTTCGCGGAGCTTGCCGCCGCGCTCCCCACCGCCCCGAAGGCAGGAGACTTCGAGCCGGTCGTCTGGGCCGCGGTGGAACGCGGCCGCGCCCTGCCGGCGACGGAGTTCCTGGCCGCCGACCGGCTGAAGGCCCGCCTGACCCGCCGCATGGGCGCATTTTTCGAGGGCGTGGACGTCCTCCTCACCCCGGCCCTGGCCGGCCCCGCGCCGGCCCTCGGACGCTTCCCCACCGACACCGACGACGTGGACGCCCACGTCGCCCGCATGCTCACCTTCTCCCCCTTCACCGCCCTCTTCAACGCCACCGGCCAACCCGCCATCGTCCTCCCCTTCGGCACGGACCCGGAGGGCCTACCGCTCGGCATTCAGCTCGCGGCGAAGCACGGGGGCGATGGGCTGCTGCTGCAGCTCGCCGGTCAGATCGAGCGGGCGGCGCCGTGGCGGGAGCGGCGGCCGGGGGTGTTTGCTTAAAGCGGTTATGATGTTGGATGAGGTCCTAGCCATGGCTCGGCTTTGGCCGTCAGGAACTCGTAACGGCCAATAGATGAAGTTTTGAAGTGAGCGTCTTTATTTGGCTTCGCAAGGCCCCAGTTCGCGGAAGGCGGTAGTCGACAAGAGCGGCGCTGTTCACTAAACTTGGCTTACTTGCGCCTATTGTCTTTGTCGAAATCAGCCTCATGACAACAACTGTCACGCGCCGCGCGCTTCGAGTATATGCAGCCCTTTCAAGCTTAAAGAGTAGTCCGGAAGACGATTATGCAGATGCGCTCGTTCCGTTCTTTGAGCCAATTCTGGAGATGATGGATGGACAATTTTTTGATCCAGTGCAATTCGCTAACGAAGTTCGGCGCGTTTACCAATGGCGCTTTAATAAAGATATCGCTGAACAGTTTGTCCCAAGGCTGGAGCGTAAGGGGTATTTGAAAAAGACGATAAGCAATCGTGTGCGAGCGCACATCGTTACGTGCAATAATAATGAAAATATTTCAGAGACTGAGATCGCAATATCTGAAGTTCTTGAAAAGATAATTGACCATTTTATAGATTTTCCAGATCGTTTAACTAATATTTTTCAGTTTCATCGCGACAGAGACGAATTAAAAGATCTTCTCATCCGCTTTCTTGTATCCTTGGACGCTTATACTGAGGCGGAAATTGCGGCCAAAGTCGAGCGTCTTAAGCTGAATCTCGAGCCAACGTCATTCCTTGACGAGCTCGATGAGGGCGGAACTCCTCTTGCTGCCGAGGAGAAATATATCTGCGCCCGCTTCGTTCAACACTTGGCCAAGACCCAGCCTGCCTTCGTGCCTTACCTTGCGGATCTCGCATCAATCGGCCTCCTAACAGAAGTCGTCGATGACTTCTTGAAGCCTACGGGAATGGTAAAGCGCACAGACGTGAAGATTATTCTTGATGCACCACTAGCCCTGGATCTCCTCGGTTTGTCCGGCAAATCCGCACGTGAGGAGATTAGTATCGTTCTAAGTGCACTCAAGGGAATTGGAGCCGGTGTCATAGTGTTCCCCGTGAGCTGTGATGAAATGGCGCGAAATCTCTCAAGCATGCTTGCCTTACCTGCGGCAGAGCGGCGAGGCCCTACTCGTGATGCGATGCGTCGGGGCGAGGTGGAGGAAGATTTCGTCCGAGCAGTTGCAGCTAATCCAGAACGTGCGCTCGAAGCGGTTGGTGTGCGGATCCGCCGGATTGGTCTCGATGACACTCCATCAAGTCACAAGTGGTTCCCGAGAGAGAGACATGACGATTTCCTGTCAGGGATTACTTGGAAGCGAGACTCGATACAGGCCCGTGAACATGACGCGGACTGCATGACTTTGGTCATGCGACTCCGAGCAGGGCAACACAAGGCGGACCCGCTGGCTTCGAAGTATGTTTTCGTTACAACCAACGCGTTGTTTGCCGATTATGCGAGGAGATACGCTTTGCAAAGCCGAATGATCGAGCCTAGGCATTGCGGGCCGGTACTTCATCGACGTGATCTTTCTATGATTGCGTGGCTGCGGACAGGTCTAGACGCTCGGGAGAGCGTGCCGCGGGGCCATCTGTTCGCATCGTGCGAGCGGGTGTTGCGTGTTCGTAGGGATGTTACTGAAGCTGTTCGAGACAAGTTGGCCGCGGTTAATCCGGAGAAGTTGGAGCAATATCAACTCCTACTTGAGGAAAGCCGTAGCGTTCAGCGCTTGATGGACCAGACACTCGGAGACGCGAAGCGCGTCACCGCAACAAACGCTGAGGAACTTCTCGAAGAGATGCGGCGCGCAACGGCTGAAGAGCTGGCGGAAGAATATGAGAGGAAATTGGCCGAAAGCCGTGCACAACAGGCTGCTAGAACAAAGGCGCATCAGAAGGAAATTGAGAGGATAAGCGCTGAGGCAGCCGAAGCATTAGCTGAAAAGAGTGCGGCTCTATCCGAGCAAGCAGAAAGAATAGCTATTCTTGAACGAGAAAAAGAAGCGGAAGAAATACGCCGCAAGAAACGCGTCGATGCTATTGTTTGCGATGTAAACAGAATACTTAAGTGGATTGATATAGTTGCGCTCGTCTCTATGTGGTTCATTACTGTTATAGCTGTCGTCGGAATATTTCGGGAATGGGTGATGACACCCTTCTTTGCGGCGTTCGCTGGATTGGTTAGCTCCTACTATTCGATTCAAGCATTTCGTCAGAAGCCGGCAATCGGTTTGACGAAAATCCTCGACGCCGTAGGTTATAGGCTATTTAGGCGGCGGATTATGCGGATGGGGCTCAATGGGTATTCAGAAGCCGAGAGAGTGGTTGCTCGTGGGGGACAGCTTCAGCGCTTGACTGATGCGCCAACGTTTCCAGCCTCAGTCGAGACTGATTAGGACTGGCTGGATCGTTGCGAGTTTGCTTTTTTCCCTCTCCTAGAGTACCCGAGCGTTTTTTACGGATGCTTTGGAGCGCGCAGCAGTATAGGTCGGTTAGTTTTGCTGAAGCCGTGACGTAGCAGCGCCACGGTGGGGCGAGCGGGGTCGTGACGGTCTCATTGCCACGGCCCGGTTCAGCGGCTACCCCTCCCGTTCCCGGTCAGACTTCCTATTTGTATTTTTACTCGGATTCGAACGCCGTTCTCCACGGTCTCGCGGATCGGCGTGGAGTGCAGACTCTGTGTTACTCCCTTCACCGGGATCAGCGCTAACCACCCCACCGGACCCGTCGCCCCGAAACAAACCGCCGCCCCGCCGCCTCAGTCTCCAGGCCGCGCGGCGGCGATCTCCAGGCCGAGCTTCTTGATGATCGCGTCGGCGAAGCTGTCGATGCCCTCGGCGACGACGAGGAACGCGCCCGGCCCGCCGATGACGCGGTCGCGATAGGCGGCCGCGACCTGCGGCTCTTCGGCGACGATGGGCAGGCCGTTGATGGTCAGCCCCCGCGCGACGGCCGCGTCCCGGGCCTGCTCCGACGGCCGGCCGGCGTTGTTCGGGCCGTCGCCGGACACGTCGATCACCCGCCGGGCGGCGGCGATGTCCTCGTCGGCCAGCAGGCTCGCGCAGAACTCGATGGCGTCGCCGATCGCGGTCGAGTCCGAGAACCGGCGCGGCGCCTCGGCGACGGCGCCGCCGAAGGCCAGGGCCGTCTTCTCGTCGCGGATCGTGGTCCAGGGGATCACCTGCTCCTGCTGGCCGGGGCCGGACCACTCGACGAGGGTGACGGCGATGGCGCCCCTGGGGCCGCCCGTTACGGCGCCGATGATCGCCGGGTCCCGGAAGGCCTCGGCATATCCGCGCTTCTGCAGCCTCCAATCCGCGTCGCTGACGCTTCCAGAGACATCGACGGCGAGAACCAGGGCCAGGTCCACCTCCATCTCGGCCGCGCGCGCCGCCGCGGCGAAGAGAAGCGTGCAGGCCCAGACGCCCGCAAGAAAGCGCCGCATCCTGCCGCGGCGTCCTGCCGGCGAAATCGGCCGCGTCTTCCCTGCACGCGCATCGGACCGGCCCGAGGCGCGGGGCGTTGAGGCAAGCATCGCTTTACGCTACGCCTTCGGCCGCCGGTCCGGCAACCTCGGACTCGCCGCGCGCCGCCGGCCGATCCCGGGCCGCCCCGGTCGATGGCGCCGCGGTCAAGCCGTCTTAAGGCGCCGTCATCCCTACTGAAGCAGCAGCAGGGCCAGCATCCCGCCGCCGAGGAGGATCCGGTACCAGGCGAAGGGGGCGAAGCCGCGCCGGCCGACGAAGGCGATGAACCAGCGGACCACCAGAAGCGCGGTGACGAAGGCCGCCAGGAAGCCGGTCGCGACGACAAGGCCGCCATCGGCCGTCAGGCCCGCGCGGTTTGCCCAGAGGTCGTAGGCGGCCGCGCCGAGCATCGTCGGAATCGCCAGGAAGAACGAGAACTCCGCCGCCGTCCTCCGCTCCACCCCCAGCAGCAGCGCGCCCAGGATCGTCGCGGCCGAGCGCGAGACGCCGGGCACCATGGCCAGGCACTGCATCGTCCCGATGCCGAGCGAGAGGCCCGGCGAGAACCGCTCGATCGCGTGAATCCGCGGCACCGGCCGGGCGCGCTCGACGGCGAGGATGGCGACGCCGCCCAGGATCAGCGCCCAGCAGACGACATAGGGCGAGAACAGCACCGACTTGATGAAATCGTGCAGCAGGACGCCGAGGGCGACCGCGGGCAGGAAGGCCAGGAGGATGGCGAGCGCGAACCGCTGCGCCCCGCGATCGGCCGGCAGGCCGAAGGCCACGCGCAGAAGCTTGGGCGCGTAAAGCACGCAGACCGCGAGGATGGCGCCGAGCTGGATGACCACCTCGAACACCCGGCCCGGCGGTCCGGCAAAGCGCATCAGGTCGGCGAAGAGGATCAGATGGCCGGTGGAGGAGACCGGCAGGAATTCGGTCAGGCCCTCGATGATGCCGAGGATGGCCGCTTCGAAGAGGGTCTGATCGTGCATCGGCACCGCTTGCGAAGGTCGAACCCGAATTGGCGAAGGCGCGGGAGTATAGGCGCGAAGTGGTGAACGTCCGGTGACGGCCCCGGGTTTCGAACAGGGCATCAAGAATCGGAACGGAGTACCGACAAGGGGCCGCGCCGCCCGCCCCCGTCACCGGTCCGCGCCGGTCATGGATCCGACAAGGCGTCGTCCATCTGCGCGATCTTGATCGATTCCTCGCGGATGCTCTTCAGGACCCGGCGGTGCAGCGCGATGAACTCCGGCGAGGCGGTGATGTCGTACGACCGCGGGCGGGGCAGGGGGATGGGCACGGTCTCCTTGATGCGGCCGGGCGCGTTGCTCATGATCGCCACCCGGTCCGACAGGTAGACCGCCTCCTCCACGTCGTGGGTGACGAACAGCACGGTCAGCCGGTGCCGCTCCCACACCCGGGTCAGCAGCTCCTGCATGTGGTGCCGGGTCAGGGCGTCGAGGGCGCCGAACGGCTCGTCCATCAGCAGCATCTTCGGCCGGTAGGACAGCGCCCGGGCGATCGCCACGCGCTGCTTCATGCCGCCCGAAAGCTGGTTCGGATAGGCGTCGGCGAAGCGGTCGAGGCCGACCAGCGCCAGATGCTCGCGCGCCCGCTCGCGCAGCTCCGCTCCCCTGTAGCCGGCGGCGCGCAGCGCGAACTCGACGTTCCCCTGCGCCGTCAGCCAGGGCAGCAGCGTGTAGCTCTGGAAGACGACGCCGCGGTCGCGCCCGGGCCCCAGGATCGGCTCGCCGTCGACCAGCACCGCCCCGGTGTCGAAGTCCTGCAGCCCGGCCGCGATCGACAGCAGCGTGCTCTTGCCGCAGCCGGAGGTGCCGACCAGCGCCACGAACTCGTTCTCGGCCAGCGCCAGGTCCACGTTTTCGAGGGCGACGACGCGCTTCGAATCGCGCCGGAACACCTTGCTCAGCCCGGTGATCTCCAGCTTCGGGACGGGCGCCGCCGCGCTCATGGCCGCGCCTCCGCATAGCGGAACAGGCGCCGCGACACCGCCTTCATCGCCTGGTCGCTGACCAGGCCGAAGACGCCGAGCACCAGGATGTAGCCGATGATCGTGTCGGTCTGGAAGAAGCGCTGCGCCGTCACGATGCGGTAGCCGAGGCCCGAGGTCGCGGCCACCAGCTCCGCCAGCACCAGCCAGGTCCAGGCCCAGCCCAGGCTGATGCGCAGGGAATCCCAGATGCCGGGCAGCGCGCTCGGCACGACGATGCGGGTCAGGATCCGGCGCTCCGGCATCTCCAGCGTCCGGCCCAGGTCGATGAAGTCCCAGGGCACGCGCTTGACGTTGTCCATGATCAGCAGGACCTGCTGGAAGAACGTCCCGATCCAGATGATCAGGAACTTCTGCGCGTCGCCCGTGCCGGTCCACAGGATGCTCAGCGGCACGAAGGCGACCACCGGCATGTAGCGGACGAAGTCCACCACCGGCTCGATCGCCGCCTCCCACACGCGGTAGCAGCCGATCAGCACGCCGATCGGCACCGCCATCGCCGTCGCGATCAGGAAGCCCACCATGATCCGGTAGATGCTGACCGACGCGTCCTCCCACAGCCGGCCGTTGAGCGCCAGCTCGACGAGCTTTCCGAAGACGCGCCCCGGCGCCGGCAGGAACAGCGGGGCGACGAGCCCGGTCGCCGTCGCCGCCCACCAGGCCGCCAGCAGCCCGGCGAAGACGCCCGCGGCGATGCCGGCGAAGCCCCCCGCGCTGAGCCGCGTGGTGAGCCGGAAGGGCGAGGGGCGGCGCATGCGGCCGGCGGCGGGCCGGCGGCCCGGCCGGTTGTCCCCGGTCCGGCCCTGCGTCCCGGCCCCCGCCATCTTGTCCGCGTTCGTCTTGGTCCCGTCGCTACCGGCTCGCGGCATCGACGAACCGGCCGTCGATCATGGCGTCGAAATCGACATCCTCGGTCAGCAGCCCGGCCTCGCGCGCCGCCGCCGCGACCTCGGGCGCGACCTCCCGGGCATAGGCGCCGGTCAGCTGCTCCCGGTTGTCGGCCAGGGAATAGAACTCCACGCCCTCGAACGCCGTCGCCAGGTCCTCCGGCGTGGCGCCGACGGCCTCGGCGATGATCGCGCGGCCTTCCTCCATATTGTCCTGGTACGCCGCATAGGCCCGGTCCCAGGCGCGCAGCAGGGCGGCGACCTGCCCGGGCCGCTCCTTCAGAACCTGCTCGCGCACGACCAGCACGTCGCTGATGAGGCCGGGGTTCTCGCCCGCGGTGAACAGCAGCTTGACCCCCGGGTCCTGCAGCATCGCCAGGCTCAGATAGGGCTCGTAGGTGACGGCGACGGGCACCCGGCCGCCGATCAGCGCCGCGCCGGCGTCGGCCGCCGGCATCGGCACCCGCTGGATGTCCGCGGTGGACATGCCGACCTGCGCCAGCGCGTAATTGAGGAGGATGTCGCTCGTCGTGCCCTCCTCATAGGCGACCGGCTTGCCCTTGAGGTCGGCCACGGTCGCGACGGTGTCGTCGGCGATGATGGCGTCGGCCGTGGTGCTGACGTCGAGCAGCGCCACCACCTTGATCGGCACGCCGGCGGCGGCGATGGCCATCGCCGTGTGGGTGGCGACGTTCGCCATGTCGAGCTCGCCGCTCGCCAGGGCCGCGTTCACGTCGGCGTCGGTCGTGAAGTTGACCAGCTCCACCTCGTCCAGGCCGACCGCCGCGAAGAACTCCTTCTCCGCCGCCACGTGCCACAGGCCGTAGCCGAGCCAGGGCTGAAGGCCCATGCGGACCGTGCCGGGCTCGGGCTCGGCCGGAATCTCCTGGGCCTGGGCGGGGGCGCCGCCGAAAAGGGCCGCCGCGAAGGCCGCGCCGAGGACGGCTTCGAGCAGGGTGCGAGTCATCGTGCTGTCTCCCATGTCTGCCGGTGTCGTGTTTCGCCCCTCATTAGAGCGCCGGACGGGCCCTGTCCATGGTCTGCGTGGCGTGGGGGGGGTGGCAATTGCCGGGGCCGATACTATCAATCCACAGAAGCCGCCAACCTTCGGCCGTCGGTGACGGGCGGCCGCGGGCGACGCGCGGAACCCTTGCGGGAGTACCGGGAATGGGAGTCTTCGTCTGGTTATCGTTGGCCGGTCTGATCGTCGCGGGCCACGGATCGGCCCTGGCCGGCCAAGGGTCGGCCTCGCCCGACTGCCGGGCCCAGGTCGCCGACTTGAAGAAAGAGATCGAGGAAGAAGGCAGCGCCTACAAGCTGGACGCGCGGGTGAAGGCGCGCAGAGCGCTCGCCAAGGCGGAGGTGAACGCCGTGCGGCCCGCCAAATGCCGCGAGAACCTGCGCGAGGCCCGGCTCACCCTGGAGGAGGGCCGGCGGCGCTAAGTGCGCGGCCGGTTGCCGCCGTCCCTCGTCTTATCCGTCGCGACCGTCCTTTGGGGGATCGTCACCGGCCGCGGGCTGCCTCGTCGCGCGACCGGCCCGTCTCGGTCGGGTGGGCGGCGCGCCAGCGCGGGCCCGGACCCCGCATGTAGTGCCGCTCCGGCCGGTACGGGTTCCGCAAGCGCCCGATCAGCGCGCGCCAGGAGTCAAGCAGCGTGTCCAGCAGTCCCGCGCGTTCAAGTCCATTCCGTTGCACCGTGATGTCTCTTGCAGCAGATGTTCGATCTTGACACAAGTTGTCATATAACGTCCTATACAACGACGTCAAGGCGGGCAAACGTCCTGGCCGGGGCGATTCCGGGCTAACGCCAAAGGGGCGAAGCGATGCCTAAAGTCGGCGGAGGACGCGCCAAGGGGGCCGCAAGGCGGCCCGGACCGAGCCCGTCGTCCCGTCTCGCGCGGGACAGCCACGTCACCCTTTACAGGCAGATCGCGGAGTGGCTGGAGGGCGAGATCGCCGAGGGGCGGCTTGCCCCGCAGGCGCGACTCGAGCCGGAGCACGCGCTCATGCGGCGCTTCGGCGTCAGCCGGATCACGGTCCGGCAGGCGATCCATCATTTGGCGGAGCGGGGGCTGATCCTGCGCAAGCAGGGCAAGGGGACGTTCGTCGCCGGGCCGGCGGCGCCGCACGAGCCGCAGGACCCGCGCGGCTTCTTCGAAATCCTTCTCTCCCAGAGTCCGGGATCCGAGGCGCGGCTGCTGCGCTTCGGCGCCGAAGTCCCGCCGGCGGAGGCGGCGCGTGCCCTCGGCCTCGAGCCCGGCGAGCGGGCCGTGGGGCTCGAGCGTCTCTACCTCCGCGACGGCGAGCCGGTGGCGGTCGCCGAGTCCTGGCTCACGCCGGAGGCCCGCCGGGTTTCCTGGGCGGATGCCGAGTCTCACTCGACCCATTCGATCCTGCAGAACCTGCTCGGCATCCAGATCGCCCGGACCGACATCGGCGTCCGCAGCGCGTTCGCCGGCCGCGCGCTGCGGCGGCAGCTCAAGCTGCCGTCCCACGTCCCGATGCTCGTCCTCACGCGCGTTTCCTGCGACGTGCAGGGCACGGGCCTGGAGTTCACGCGCTTCGCCGTCAACTCGGAATCCGACGAATTCACCCTGTCCGCCCGGGGCGCGGTTCCGGTTCGCACCGTCCTCAAGCCCACCGCGGCGGTCGGTTAGGCGCCGGGCGCCGACGCCGGCGGGCCCTCAAAGCGGGCTTGCGGGATCGCGCGTCACGCGCCACTCTGCGGCCGCCACACCGAGAAGCGACCAGCGGGGATCGACACCGATGCGCCTGAACCTGTTCGGATTCCTGATGCCACGGGAGGAGGCGTTCGTCGATCTCTTCTGCGAGCAGTCGCGCCATGCCGTCGCCGCGGCGATGGAGCTGCGCGCCTTGATTTACGGCGAGAATACGCCGGAGCATCATTTCGAGGCCATCGGGCGAATCGAGGGCGAGGCCGATGCGGTGGCGAAGCAGGTCATCCTCGCCGCCAACCAGACCTTCCAGGCCCCCCTCGACCGGGAGAACATCCTCGGCCTCGCGCATGAGCTCGACGACATCGTCGATCTCATCGAGGAGACGGCCAAGGAGATCCGACGCTACGAGGTGCGGCAGTTCCCGGAGGAGATGAAGACGATGGCGGACGCGATCGCGCGGAGCGCCACCCTCATCCAGCAGGCCATGCCGCTGATCGAGGTCATGACCCGGGAGTACCGCACGATCTTCTCCCTCTGCGAGCAGGTCGGCCGCATCGAAGGCGAGGCCGACGTCTGCTTCGACCAGGCGCTGACGCGCCTGCGCGCCCGCGCGCGCGCAGGCGAGATCGATCCCCTGGACTACATCGACCGCAAGGAGATCCTCGAGCACCTGGAGGCCGTCATCGACAAGTGCGATGACGTGGCGAACGAGCTCCAGGCCGTCACCGCGAAGCACGTCTGACGGGCAAGCGGACGAGGGACCCGGACCGTGGACGTCATCGCCCTGCCGCATCTCATTGGCCTGATCGGCCTTGCGCTTCTCTTCGATTTCCTGAACGGGCTGCACGACGCCGCCAACGCGATCGCCACCGTCGTGGCGACCCGCGTCCTGCGCCCGCGCACGGCCGTGATCGGCGCCGCCTTCTTCAACTTCATCGCCTTCGCGGTCTTTGGCGTCCATGTGGCGACGACGGTCGGTACCGGCATCATCGAGCCGGGGATCGTCGACGGTGCCGTCATCTTCGGGGCGCTCATGGGCGCGATCGTCTGGAACGTGGCGACCTGGCTGCTCGGGCTCCCGTCCAGCAGCAGCCACGCGCTGATCGGCGGCCTCGTCGGGGCCGGCATCGCCAAGGCGGGAGTCGTCTCGGTGGTGTGGAGCGGGCTCGGCTTGACCGCGGCCGGCATCGTGTTCTCGCCGCTGCTCGGCCTCGCGCTCGCCCAGTTCCTGGTCCTGATCGTATCGTGGATCCACCACCGTGCGACGCCCTACGCGGTGGACAGCCGCTTCCGCGTGCTCCAGCTCGTCTCCGCCGCGCTCTACGCGCTCGGCCACGGCGGCAACGACGCGCAGAAGACGATGGGGATCATCGCCGTCCTGCTGTTCTCGCAGGGCTATCTCGGGACCGAGTTCTACGTGCCCCTTTGGGTCGTCATCACCTGCTATGCGACGATGGCACTCGGCACGCTGATGGGCGGATGGCGGATCGTCCATACCGTGGGTGCCCGGATCACGCATCTGAAGCCGGTGCAGGGCTTCTGCGCCGAGACCGGGGGCGCGATCACCTTGTTTCTCGCGACCGGGCTCGGGGTTCCCGTTTCCACCACCCACACCATCACCGGCGCGATCGTCGGCGTCGGCGCCGCCCGACGGGCGGCGGCCGTCCGCTGGCGGGTGGCCAACGACATCGTGATCGCCTGGATCGTCACGATTCCCGCGGCCGCCATCGTCGGCGCCCTGTTCTACGCGCTCGCCGCCTGGTTGTGAGCCGGAGCGGCAACGGCCGGCGAACTTGAGGAATTTGAAGCCCCGGACGGCACGGTAACCTCGCCGTCCTCGCGCCGCGACGTCGCGACCGACGCAAGCACCCCGAAGGAGCGCCAAGCGGGCCGAGGGAAGGCTGGCGGAAACGGCGTCTCGCCGCCCGATCCGTTATCCCCGGCTGGCGCTGACCTCGATACCCTCGGGGTCGGTCGCGGCGGTTTCGTCGATGGTCAGCAGCGCGTAGATGGCGTCTGGCCTGTTGGCGCCGCGGAGCTTGTCGCAGACGGCGCGGTCGCGGAGCAGGCGGGAGACGCGGGCGAGGGCCTTGAGGTGGTCGGCGCCGGCGCCCTCGGGGGCGAGCAGGAGGAAGATGAGGTCGACCGGCTGCTCGTCGACGGCGTCGAAGTCGACCGGCTGCTCGAGGCGGGCGAACAGGCCGTAGAGGCGGTCGAGGCCGGGCAGCTTGCCGTGCGGGATGGCGACGCCGTTGCCCACCCCCGTGGTCCCCAGCCGCTCGCGTTCGAGCAGCACCTCGAAGATCGCCCGCTCCGGCTGCCCGGTCAGCTCCGCCGCCCGCTTCGCCAGTTCCTGCAGCGCCTGCTTCTTGCTGCTCACCCGCAATCCCGCGATAACGCTCGCAGGCGTGATCAGCGACGCAATGCTTCGGAACACCTCGGAGCGAACCTCGTGCTTCGGACCGATGTTGTGAACGACGGACATGGAACTCCCCGATTGAGCGGTGGACGCGGTCGCCGGTCGCACGGACCGGTGATTGCTGGGGCGTCGCTCGATGGACCTGCGCCGGCGGATGCCCGGGGCGGTGCGCAAACCCATCAACTGGCGTCTGGCCTCCGGGCCGAGTAGCGGCGGCCGACGCGAAGCGTCTCGCGACCGAGAATGCAGATTTTGCGCATGGTGCTCCGACTATAAGACGGCAACAGAGGAAGTCAACGCGGGTTTCGCGGTGCGCGCAATCACCGTCCGAAGATGTTGATCCGCAACGGCAAATGGAGCGATCGCACCGCCTGGCGAAGAAACTTATTTTACTGCATGGAAATATTGGTCCGCTGGAGGACGGATCCGGCGCTCGATTGTCCGCGGCTCTCCTGCGAGGGCGCTGCGCTTCCCCGAGGATCCTGGCGCCTCCGTCGAAGCGCGCGGCGCGTCAGCTGGTTCGGGTTCCGATTTCGCCGGCTTCGGACTACAAGGAAGGTTTCCTGGTCGGAGATTCCTCGGCGCTGGAGTGTCGCCATGATGGTCGATGGCCGTCCCTATCGGACGATCCGGGTGAACGACGACGGCTGGTCGGTCGAGATCATCGACCAGACCAGGCTGCCGCACCGCTTCGAGACCGTGACCCTCCGCCGCCCGGAGGAGGCCGCGCACGCGATCAAGGCCATGCTGGTGCGCGGGGCGCCGCTGATCGGCGCGACCGCCGCCTATGGCCTGTGTCTCGCCCTGCGCGAGGATGCTTCCGACGAGGCGATCGACCGCGCCCACGCGCTTCTGGCCGGAACGCGGCCGACCGCCGTCAACCTGCGCTGGGCCCTCGACCGCGCTCGGGCGGCGCTACGCAACCGGCCCCGGGGCGAACGGGTGGAGGCCGCCTATGCCTGCACCGCGGCGATCTGCGAGGAGGATGTCGCCATCAACCAGGCGATCGGCCGCCACGGCCTCGCCCTGCTGGAGGGGATCGCGGCGCGCAAGCCGGCCGGCGAACCGGTCAACGTCCTCACCCACTGCAACGCCGGCTGGCTGGCGACGGTCGATTGGGGCACCGCGACGGCGCCCATCTACATGGCGCACGACCGCGGCATCCCGGTCCATGTCTGGGTCGACGAGACCCGGCCGCGCAACCAGGGCGCCTCGCTTACGGCATGGGAGCTCGGCCACCACGGCGTCGATCACACCGTCGTCGCCGACAATGTGGGCGGCCATCTGATGCAGCACGGCATGGTCGATCTCTGCATCGTCGGCACGGACCGGACCACCGCCGATGGCGACGTGGCCAACAAGATCGGCACCTATCTGAAGGCCCTGGCGGCGAAGGACAATGGCGTGCCCTTCTACGTCGCCCTGCCGTCGCCGACCATAGACTGGACGCTTCGCGACGGCCTCGCCGAGATCCCGATCGAGCAACGTGACGCAACCGAGCTCACCCATGTCTCCGGGCGAGGGGAGGACGGCGCGATCCGCACGGTCGTCGTCACCCCGGAGGGCAGCCGCGCCGCGAACTACGCCTTCGACGTGACGCCGGCGCGGCTCGTGACCGGCCTGATTACCGAACGCGGCATCGCGCCCGCGTCCCGCGAGGGTCTGGCGCGCCTTTTTCCGGACCGTGCCGGCACGGCAGACCGATAATCGCAGGGCTTGGCCGTTCGGCGGCCGGAGGCACGGAGACACTGAGAAATTGATCTCTTCTTCTTGCCTCCGTGGCTGGCGTCCGTTCGAGAGATTCCCGAATCAGCGCGCAGGCGCGCTTTTTCCCACCGTTCCCGCGAACCTACTCCTCGAAGCGACTCGTGGACTCACGATCGCGTTCGTATCGTCTCGTGACCGGAAACGGCGGCAACCAGGACTCGCGACGGACGATCCAGTTTTCGTAGGTCGGCATCAGCTGGTCGGGGGCATCCAGGGACCCTAAGTGCACTTCGATTTCGTCTCCGCTGCGCGCAAAAACGGACGAGCCGCAGCGCGGACAGAAGAACCGTCCGGCGTAGTCGCGCGTCTCGCCTTCGATCGTCACCGCATCCTCGGCAAACACCGCGGCGGCATAAAAAAGGGCGCCATGATGTTTGCGGCAGTCCAGGCAATGGCAAATGCCGACCCGATAGGGAGATCCCGACGCGACAAATCGGACGTTGCCGCACAGGCATCCGCCGGTGAACCGCTCCATGCTGCGTCTCCTCTATACCGACATTCCCCGGCTGATCCCTGGACCCGGCTCCGATGGTAGCCGAACGGGTCCCTTCTCGGAACCATGAACGGCGTTCTTGCCGTCCTTGACCTGCCGTTCCATCGTGCCCCGCCGATGGTCGAAGGTAACGGCCCCTTCGGCAGCGCGGCTCGGCCTGGTGACGGTGAAGCCGACCTTGGGGAATGGGAGGCTCTGATCCGTGCCTCTCTGTGCGTCTCTCCTCCGAAAGGCCCCCGGTGCTTAGGGCCCCAGATGCGACACCTCGCGGCGCAGGTCGCGGGCGGCGGCGGTGACCGTGCCAATGTCGGCGTAGCTCCGTGTGTTCACCATCAGATCGCGGGCGAAGCGCAGGCAGCGCGTCTCGCAGAGTGCGCGGCGGCCGGGGTCGGCGATCCATTCGAGGTCGATGTTGTGCGCCAAGCCCAGGATGCGGCGGATCATCTTGGCGGCGCCGAAGCCGAGGCTGTCGGCGAACAGCCGCTGCATATAGGCCTCGCGCTCGGCCTCGAGCGCCGCGGCCGAGGGTTCGTCCTCGAACAGGGGGCGGGGATAGGCGTCGCCGCCGGCTGCGTCGTCTCCGGCCCCTTGCTCCCGCCACAGCGCCAGGAAATCCTCTCGGAACCGGGTCCAGACCTCTTCCACCGTGGCAAGGACCCAGTCCTGATATGCCTCGCGCGGGTTCTGCGGGGTTGCGTGGCCGTCCTGGCTGAAATAGTTCAGCAGCAGGTTGCCGAGGACGGCACCGACGTCGAAGCCCATCGGGCCGAAGAAGGCAAACTCCGAATCGATGACCCGGCTGTCGTCCTCCGTGACCATGACCGAGCCCGTGTGAAGGTCGCCGTGGATCAGCGCCTCTGCCGAGGACAGGAACTTGAGCTTCAGCCGCGACACCGCGAGCTTGAGCTCGGCGTCCGTGCGGAACTCGGCCGCGATGCCGTCCAGCTGCGGCGCGGTCCAACGGTTGCGTTCGTGCGGCATATAGGGGTCGGTGAAGATCAGGTCCTCGGTGATCTTGCACAGCGCGGTGTTGTCGCAGAACACCGCGACCTTCCTCTTCTTCTCCGCCGCCGGCAGCGCCAGGTCGGAGGTGAAGAACAGGCTCCGCGCCATGAACCGGGCGATGTGCTGGGCGAAATTGGGGTAGCGCACGGCCTCTATCATGCCGCGCCGCATGATGATGTGCGGCGACAAACGCTCCATCACCAGCGCAAAGAGACGCGCGTCGTAGTGGTAGAGCTCGGGCAGCAGCCGGCCGACCAGAGGGGCCTGCTCGCGCATGTATTGCTGCTCGAAGAAGGCTCGGGAGAGCGGCATGGGCCAGCCCTCGCCGACCAGTCGGACATAGGGCAGGGACTGCTTCACGCAGACCGAGCCCTCCGGTCCCTCGACGATGAAAACGAGGTTGAGGTTGCCGTCGCCGACCTCGGTGATCGACCAGCTTTCCGGCCGTCCGCCCAGCCGTTCCGCGGCGGCCGGCAACGCGGCGAGGAACCGGGGCAGCGAACGCTCGTCAAGCGGCGCATAGCCCGGCGGCGTTTCCAACGGCACGGCGTTCCCTCTTGCGGACGCGCATCCTTGTCCGGCGAACTTTCGCCGAGCGAGCGTCCTCTTGCAAGACCGCGGTGCCGCAAAAAAAACGCGCCGCTACTGCGGCGCCGGACCGTCCGGCCGCTTTCACAATCACGCCCGATGCGCTATAGCTTAACATCGCGTTCATGCCACGGAAATGCCACAGGCACGAACGGAATCGATGCGTAGAATGACGCCGTAGGGGCTATCCTTGTGGATAACTTCAGCGGGGTTCTCTAATCATCTTTTTATTTTTGAAGATCCTGTCTTGCAGCAAGTCAAATTGAAGAACAGCGACGGACGGGCGACATCCGCCGTTATGCCGTTCCAGATCCGCGGTCGGTCCTTCACGGCCGTCGTCCTGCAGATCACCGGCGGTGCCGATAGCGAGTTCTACGCGGCACTCGACGCGAAGCTGGCGCAGGCGCCGCATTTCTTTACGAACGCGCCCTTCGTCATCGACCTCGATCGGGCGACCGGTCTGGTCCGGTCCGGAGACTTCACCGGACTCGTGCGCGAGCTGCGTGCGCGCAAGCTCGCGGTGATCGGGGTCCAGAACGGCACGATCGAGCAGAACGCCGCGGCGCTTACGGCGGGTCTCATCACGCTCCAGGGCGGCCGCGACGTGGCGTCGCCCGATCCCGCCGACCGCGTCGCCGCGGCGGCGGCAGAGGAATCGCGTCTGGCTGACGGCGCGGCGAACGGGGCGACCGTCGATCCGGTGGCCGGGGCGGCGGGCGGCGGCGGCACCCTGCTGGTGTCCGAGCCGGTGCGCTCCGGACAGCGGATCTTCGCCGATCGCGGCGATCTCGTGGTCGTCGCCTCCGTGGGCTCCGGTGCCGAGCTCATCGCCCACGGCAACATCCATGTCTATGGCCGGCTGCGCGGGCGAGCGCTGGCCGGCGTCAACGGCGACCGGAAGGCGCGGATCTTCTGCCAGAGCCTTGAGGCGGAGCTGATCGCGATTGCCGGCCTGTACAAGACCAGCGACGATCTCGGAGCTTCGGTCCGCGAGCAGCGGGTTCAGGCGTTCCTCGACCAGGATGTTCTCTGCGTCGAGCCGCTGAAGTAGGTTGGAGCCCCTGACGTCGTCTTAGTCATCGAGCAGCGGGAGACCATCCATTGGCCAAAATCATCGTTGTCACCTCGGGCAAGGGAGGCGTCGGCAAGACGACCTCGACCGCCGCCATCGGCGCCGGTCTGGCATTGCGCGGCAAGAAGACCGTCGTCATCGATTTCGACGTCGGCCTGCGCAACCTCGATATGATCATGGGCTGCGAGCGGCGGGTCGTGTTCGACTTCATCAACGTCATCCAGGGCGACGCGAACCTCAAGCAGGCGCTCATCAAGGACCGCCGGCTGGAGAACCTGTCGATCCTTCCGACGTCGCAGACCCGCGACAAGGACGCGCTGACGCGCGACGGCGTCGAGCGCGTGCTCAAGGAGCTCCGCGACGAGTTCGACTACATCATCTGCGACAGCCCGGCCGGAATCGAACGCGGCGCGCATCTGGCGATGTATTTCGCCGACGAGGCGGTGGTCGTCACCAACCCCGAGGTCTCGTCCGTGCGCGACAGCGATCGCGTGCTCGGCCTGCTTAGCAGCAAGACGCGCAGGGCGGAGAAGGGTGAGGACCCGGTCAAGCCGCACCTGCTGCTGACGCGCTACGACCCCGCCCGGGTGGACAAGGGCGACATGATGAAGGTCGACGACATCCTCGAGATTCTCGCCATCCCGCTTCTTGGCATCATTCCCGAGAGCCCGACCGTGCTCAGGGCCTCTAACCTCGGTATGCCTGTGGTGATGGACGAGAAGTCGAATGCCGGTAAGGCCTATGCCGACGCGGTTTCGCGTCTTATGGGCGAGCAGATCCAGATGCGCTTTCTCGCGCCCGAGCGCCGCGGGCTGTTCCAAAGGCTCCTGGGGAGGACCGCATGACGCTGTTCGGCTTTCTCCGCCGCTCGCGGCCGGCGAGATCGGCGGACACCGCCAAGGAGCGGCTGCAGATCCTGCTCGCCCACGAACGTGCCGATCGCTCGCGGCCGGATTACCTTCCGCTCCTGCAGAAGGAGATCCTGGAGGTCATCAAGAAGTATGTGCAGGTCGAAAGCGACAGCGTCGACGTCCGGTTGCAGCGGGGCGCCGAGGTGTCGACGCTCGAGGTGAACATCGAGCTGCCGAGCTCGCAGGTGTCCAGCATGCGCCCGTCTGCCCGGGTGGCGAACGCAGCCTTCGCGCGCTGACGCCGGACGGGTTCCGCGGATCGGGTGTCCGGTCCGGAGAGGCCCGCCGGGAAGCATCGCCCCCGTCTTCCCTCACCTCGGTGCCGAGGCGGGTTTCTCTTCTCCCCGCTCGGCGAAGGGGGCCGGGGTGAGGGGACCGTACCGGGCGCTCCGCGAAGCCGCCTTGGACGGCGTCAGCGCGGCGCCGTCTTGGCGAAGGCGACGATGTTGCCCCGGTTCTGTCCCTGATTCTGCCGCGGATCCACCTCTCCCGGGCGGAGGACGCGGCTCGCCGGGAAGCGGACCGTGGCCGTTGTTCCGACGCCGATTTCGCTCTCGAGGGCGAGTTCCCCTCCGTGCAGCTCGGTGAAGCACTTGGCGAGCGGCAGGCCGAGGCCCGTCCCGCCTTGCTTGCGGCTCAGCGCGCTGTCGACCTGCCCGAACGGCGCGAGCGCCTTCGGCAGGTCCTCGGGCGCGATGCCGATGCCGGTGTCACGGATCCGAACGGCGAGGCCCCCCGACGCCTCGACCTCGATTTCGACGGTCGCCGTGCCGCCGGCCGAGGTGAACTTCACGGCGTTGGACAGCAGGTTCAGGAAAATCTGCCGCAGGAGCCGGTCGTCGGCGTAGAGGAGCGGCAGGTCGGGCGTGTCCGCGACCCGGATCTCGATACCGGACTCTTCGGCGCGGGGCCGAACCAGCCGGATTGCGGCCTCGAGGGCGGCGGAAACGTCGGTTTCCGTCTCATGCAGCTCGATCTTCCCCGCCTCGACCTTCGCCATGTCCAGGATCTCGTTGATGATGCTCAGCAGGTGTTCGCCGCTTGCGTGGATGTCCTCGACATAGGCCTGATAGTCGGGGTTCGACAGCGGCCCGCGGATCCCCTTCCGCATGATGTCGGCGAACCCGATGATCGCGTTAAGGGGCGTGCGCAGTTCGTGGCTCATATTGGCCAGGAACTCGCTCTTGGCGCGGTTGGCGATATCCGCCGCGTCCTTCGCCGCGCGCAGCTCCTCCTCCGCCTTCTGCCGTTCCGCAATTTCGTTCAAGAGCTGCCGGTTGGCGGCGCGCAGCTCCGCCGTCCGCTCGGCCACCCGTCGTTCCAGCTCGTCACGCGCCGCCACCAGTTCACGTCGAACCCGGTCGATCTCATCGTACTGAAGCCGAAGCTGCCCGTTGAAGTCGTTTAGCTCTGCGACCTTTCGCAGCAGGACCTTCTGGATCTGGCTTCGGCTCAGCTTCCCGATCTTTTCGGAGTCGAGCAGCGTCTCCGGCAAGAGGTTGACGACGACCGGGAACGTCTCCAGGGAGGCGTACTGGGCGGATACGCCGTTGTAGCTCCGTTCGAAGAAGGATCGCGCGCTGGCTTCGCCGAGCTTCGTCTTCAGATCCTGGTACAACTCCCGCGCCAGCCGGAAGAACAGCGCGACCCATTCGCTGTCGCGGGTCGGCGGCACATAGCCGAAGTCGAACGGCGGGGGCGGTGCCGCGTCCGGGACCGCCTCGATCCAAGTGGCGAGGGCCCGCAGGAAGTCATCGTCGGCGGTTTCCGGCAGGGCCAAGGCGTGCTCGATGACTCCGGCGATCAGCCGGCGGCAGAGCAGGACCTCCTGGCGCCTGACCGGGGCGAGGATCAGCGCGAAATCGGGAAGGCGCAGCAGCGGTGCGAAGCGCTTCGCGACGGTTCGCCGCAGCGCGGCGCGCGCCTGCGCCGCGTCGTCTCCCGCGCCTGCGACCGCGCGCTCGATCAGCAGGTAGAGCGCCGGGAGCCCCTTGTCCCGCTCGGCGGGGGGCAGGGCTTTCAGGCGCCGCAATCGTGCCCGGATCGCCGCCGTCGCCGCCGTGGCCGGGAGGATGCCTTCAAGGTAGCGGACGAAGTCCGTGCCGGCGCCGTCCGCCGTCGCGCCGTTCGGACCGGAAAGTTTGAGGCGCCTTCGGAACCACACAGAGGCCTACGCCTTGCTCGCCTTGCCGGTGGTGCGGTGGCCCGTACCCGTCGGCACCCGGGCCGGACAGGGCGCGGTCCAGGCGCTCCGGATCCGCGCGTCGCCGTAGACCGATTGCCCGGGACCTGTATGCCCGAGAATCGTGTCGCGGAGCTTCATCGCTTACACTCGCGCCAACCGAATTCGATGCGCCACGATGCGCTGCCGCTGCTTAAGGCCGGGTTAAGGGCGCCGAACGGCCCTCGTCTGCGGTCCGCGTTGGCCTCCGCCCGAGCCGCGGCGCCCTAAATCGGCTCGTCCTCGTCGTCGCCGTCGTCGAGCGGCGCGGCGTCCAGGAGGTCACGGGCGAACTCGTCATAGCCGGCCTCGGCCTCGCGCAGGGCCGGCAGGCCGATCAGGGCGTTGAACTCGTCGAAGCGCATCAGCCGATCGGCCACGGCGTCCGTCGTGCCGTCGCGGGCCAGCGCGGCGTAGAGCTCCTGCAGCGCATGCGCGACGGCATAGGTCGCCGCCACCGGGAAGGTCACCACGGCGAAGCCCATCTCCTCGAGCTTGTGCGCGGGGAGGACCGGGGTGCGCCCGCCCTCGATGTTGTTGGCGAGGCACGGCGCCGGAATTTCAGAGCAGATCCGGCGCAGCTCCTCGATCGATTCCGGCGCCTCCACGAACAGCAGGTCGGCCCCGACCTCGCGATAGATCTGCGCCCGTTCGATCGCCTCGTCGAGTCCATGCGCCGCCCGCGCGTCCGTGCGCGCCATGATGACGAGGTCCGGGTCCACCCGGGCGTCGAGCGCGGCCTTGAGCTTGGCCACCATGTCCTCCACCGGCACCACGCGCTTGCCCGCCATGTGCCCGCAGCGCTTCGGCGCCACCTGGTCCTCGATGAACAACCCGGCGACGCCCGCGCGTTCGAAGGCGCGTACCGTGCGGGCGACGTTGGTCGCGTTGCCGTGGCCCGTGTCGCCGTCGGCGAAGATCGGCAGGTCGGTGCAGTCGGCGAGCCGCGCGTACATCTCCGCCATCTCGGTCATGGTGAGCTGCCCCACATCGGGTGCGCCCAGCAGGCTGGCGGCCGCGCTGTAGCCGCCGCAGGTGACGGCGGCGAACCCGGCCTGCTCGGCCAGCCGGACGGACAGCGCGTCGTGGGCGCCCGGCAGCAGAAGGATCTCCGGTGCCTCGATGAGAAGGCGAAAGCGCGTCGTCCGTTTCATGCCCTCTGGCCCTCCCTCCGTCGCTCGCTGCGTCGATTCCCCGGCCGAGACGTACCGTGTCGGACAAGTCGTCGCAGGTTCATCGTCCTCGATCCGCGCGGACAGATCCAGCGCAAAGGCGCTGCGGCGGCGCAACTAAAAAGTGGCTGCCTTGTCCCGTCCTCTCCGGTCCAGGGCAGGATGTTACTGTGGAAATACGGGGAACTTCCGGAGGCTCCGGGCGTTATTTCCGTCGGAATTTCAGCCTTACCAAGGAGATCACTACCAATGGGCATTCGGAGGAACTTGGTCCGCGTCATCCCGGCCGCGACCCTGGCGGCCGCGCTCGCCGTCGGTGCCGTATCCGCCGCGAGCGCGCAGGACGCGGCGGCCTTCGCCAGGTATTACGGCGCGATCCGCGCCTATGAACTGTGCAACGACACGACGTTCAGCCAGTCCGAGTATGAGGCGCTCACGCGGGCGATCGACGAGCGGACGGCCGTCAACCTCAGCATCGGCGAAGCGCTGACGGTGATCGAGGAAGCCCAGGCCGAGGCCTGGGACACGGTCTTCAAGAATCAATGCCAGGGCGAGCCCGTCCGCGAGCTCCTCGCCCTCTTCGAGTCCGATCTGGCGCCCGCGCTGAGCTAGAGGGACACGCCCTGGGTCGCGGTAACCCCCGTCCCTTTTCGCGTTTCCGCGGGGAGGGACGGGGTGGTTTCCCGCGACTCCGGTTCAGCGCGCCGCTGCAAACCGGCCGCGGTCGTGCGGCGCGTCGAAGTCGAGTTGCGGCCCCTTCGGGACGATGCCGGTCGGGTTGATGGCTCGGTGGCTCTCGTAGTAGTGGCCCTTGATGTGTCGCATGTCGACGGTCTCGGCCACGCCGGGGATCTGGTAGAGCTCTCGGACGTAGTTCGAGAGGTTCGGAAAGTCGGCCAGCCGCTGCCGGTTGCACTTGAAGTGGCCGAAATAGACCGCGTCGAAGCGCACCAGCGTCGTGAACAGCCGCCAGTCGGCCTCCGTCAGGCGATCGCCCACCAGGTAGCGCTGGCGTGACAATCGCGCCTCGATCTCGTCGAGGGCGTCGAACAGCGCATCGAAGGCTTCCTCATAGGCCTCCTGCGTGGTGGCGAAGCCGGCCTTGTAGACGCCGTTGTTGATGTTGTCATAGACGAAGGCGTTGACGGCGTCGATCTCGCTTCGCAGCGCCTTCGGGTAAAAGTCGATCGACGGATCCCCGAACGCGTCGAAGGCGCCGTTGAACATGCGAATGATCTCCGCCGACTCGTTGTTGACGATCGTCTTGCGCGCCTTGTCCCACAGCACCGGCACGGTGACGCGACCGGTGTAGTCCGGCCGCGCCCGGGTATAGACTTCGTGCAGGTAGCGGGCGCCGTTGACCATATCCGGGATGCAGCCGGGCCGTTCGCTGAAACGCCAGCCGTTCTCCCCCATCAGCCAGTCGACGACCGACAGCGAGATCACCTCCTCGAGCCGCTTCAGCTTGCGGAAGATCAGCGTGCGATGCGCCCAGGGGCAGGCGAGGGAGACGTAGAGATGATACCGTCCGGGCTCCGCCTTGAAGCCGCTCGATCCGTCGGCCGTTATCCAGTCGCGAAAGGCGCTCTGGCCGCGGACGAAGCGGCCACCGGTCTTGGCGGTGTCGTACCACTCGTCGTGCCAGACGCCCTCGATCAGAAGGCCCATGACGATAGCCCCTCGCTTGCGGTCATTTGCGGAGATTGAAGATCCAGGCATCCGGACCGATGGCGGTGCCCCGGGAAAGAACCACGAAGACACGGAGGAACAGAGAAACCCAGACCCTCCGTGCCTCTGTGGTTCAAAAGTCCTGTATCAAGGGACGCGGATCGGCGCTTTGGCGCTCAGCCGGCCAGGCGCTTTGCGATCTCCGCCACATGTCGGCCCTGGAACCGCGCGCCTTCCAGCTCGTTCTCGCTCGGCCAGCGCTCGCCCTGGCCGCCGGCGATCGTGGTGGCGCCGTAGGGGCTGCCGCCGGTGATCTCGTCTATCCGCATCTGCCCCTGCCAGGAATAGGGCAGGCCGACGATCACCATGCCCAGATGCAGCAGCACGTTGACCGTCGCCAGCAGCGTGCTCTCCTGGCCGCCATGCTGCGTGGCGGTGGAGGTGAAGACGCTGCCGACCTTGCCGTTCAACTTGCCCTGGGCCCACAGGCCGCCGGCCTGGTCGAGGAAGTTCTTCATCTGGGCCGCCATGTTGCCGAAGCGCGTCGGCGTCCCGATGATAATGGCATCGTAATCGGCCAGCTCTTCGACGGTGGCGACCGGCGCCGCCTGGTCCAGCTTGTAGCCGGATTGCCGCGCCACCTCTTCCGGCACGAGCTCCGGCACCCGCCTGATCGCCACCTCCGTGCCGGCGACCGAGCGCGCGCCCTCCGCCACGGCTTCCGCCATCCGCTCGATGTGGCCGTAGCTGCTGTAGTACAGGACCAGAACCTTTGCCATGGATCGCTCTCCTCGAAATCCCCTTGCGCATGGGCGCGGACCGCCCGCGCAGCCTTGCACGAAGAAAGGGTAATCATGCTTCCCGGTGGAGAGAAGAACGGGGCTGGAACCAAATTGTTTCGCCATGGCGGACAATCTTCGATCCGCAATCCGCGCGTCTCTGGACGCAACGGTTCCCTCCTGGTTAGTCTGTCGTTCCGGAAGCCTGCGCCGCTCCGGAACAACCGCCGCGCAATTGGGCGACCGCAATCCGCCATGTCAGAGGCATCCAGACCGCACGCCGTCCGATTCGACGATCCCAGGCGGTTCTACGCGTTGGTCGGACCGCCGATGGCGCTTCGGGAGGTCGAGAACAGCCTGTTCCTGGGCGTAGCGAAGCGGCTGTCAGAGAAGCCCGCAGCCGTCTTCATGATCGCTCTTCAGGCGGATGGCACGGTCGAGGCCGCCGCGTTGTGGACCCCGCCCTTTCCGCTTTCGATCTGCGCGGCGGACGAGGAGCGGGCGGAGCAGTTGGCGGATGCCGTGCTGGACGCCGCAGGGCCGCCCGTCCCCGGCGTTATCGGCCTGTGGGGCCATGCCACCCGCTTTGCCGAGCGCTGGGCCGCGCGGCCCGGCCAAGCCTTTCGGCCCGAGCTCGAAATGACGTTCTACACGCTGGACAGGGTCGTGCCGCCGCCGGTGCCGGCGCCCGGCATCCTCCGGCCCGCCGCCGCGCGCGATCGGGACTGGCTGATCGATTGGCACGTCGCGTTCGCGGAAGAGGCGGCGCTGCCGGTGGCCGAACGCAGCCGTGACCACGTCGCGGAGCTGGTGCGGCGCAAGCTGGCGGAGTCGCTGCTGTATGTGTGGGAGGATCGGGGGCGGCCCGTTTCCGTCCTGGGATATACCCCCACGGGCATCAGCGGCGTGCGAATTGGTCCCGTGATGACCGCACCCGCCGAGCGCGGCCGCGGATACGCCGGCACGGCCGTGGCGACGCTCACCCAGCGCCTCCTCAATGTTGGCGCGCGCTGGTGCGGCGTCTTTGCCGATATTGCGAATCCGCAGTCCAATCGGCTCTATCAGAGGCTCGGCTTTCGCGAGGTCTGCCGCTTCCGCTCGCTTGCCTTCCTCCGCTGAGGCGCCGACGCGGACCCCTTCGTCGATCCGGAGCTTGCGACTTGACCCCGCCGGGCGCCGCATCAGGGCAGCCACGGCGCAGTGCGGGGCCCAATCGTCGCTTGGCGCTTGCTTTCACATAAGCCATGACTTATACGTCGTGCATGACCGAGCCCGATGTCTTCCACGCCCTTGCCGATCCGACGCGGCGCGCTGTTTTCGAGCGGCTCGCCGGGCGGGAAATGAGCGTGTCGGAGCTGAAGGCCGGCTTCCCGGTCTCGCAGCCCGCGATCTCCCAGCATCTCGCCGTTCTGCGGGGAGCGGGCCTCGTCTCGGAACGCCGCGAGGGCCGGTACACCTATTACCGGATCGAACCCGGCGGGCTTGCCCCGCTGGTCGACTGGGTCGATCGCTACCGCGCCTTCTGGCCGAAGCGGATCGAGAAGCTGAAGGGCGTGCTCAGGGGGATGGATCAATGAATCGCGAAGACGGGTCAGACGACTCCTCGGATGCCATCGTCGTCGAATGCGATCTGGACGAGCCGCCGGAGAAGGTCTGGCGGGCCCTGACGGTTCCGGAGCTGCTGGCGGCTTGGCTGATGCCGAACGACATCCGCCCCGAGGTCGGCGGCCGCTTCACCTTTCGGGCCAAGCCGGACGCGGGCGGTGAGCCTGTCGAAGGCGGGGGCGACATCGAATGCGAGGTGCTGGAGGTCGAGCCCAACCGCCGTCTTCGCTACAGCTGGCGCGGCGCGGAGACCGAGCGGGATGCCCGCGGACACGCGCTCGACACCGTCGTGACCTTCGTGCTGACCAGGACCGGGACGGGTGGCACGCATCTCCGCATCGTCCACAGCGGCTTCCAGGCAAGCCCGCGCCGGCCGGTTCTCGCCGCGAACGACGCGTCCGCGCCGGCGATGCGGCGGGCCGCCTAACGGGACTTTCGGCGAAGCGGGGGGAAGCCCGATGACTCTTGTCCCGACAGTGGTCGAGCAGTCGAGCCGGGGCGAGCGCGCCTTCGACATCTATTCGCGCCTGCTGCGCGAGCGGATCATCTTTCTCAACGGCCCGATCGACGACAATGTCTCGGGGCTGGTCTGCGCCCAGCTTCTCTTCCTGGAAGCCGAGAATCCCGAGAAGGAGATCTCCCTGTACATAAATTCGCCGGGCGGGGTGGTAACCAGCGGGCTCGCGATCTACGACACCATGCAGTACATCCGGAGCCCGGTATCGACGGTGTGCATCGGCACCGCCCGGTCGATGGGGTCCTTCCTCCTGATGGCGGGTGAGCCGGGCCGCCGCATCGCGCTGCGGAACGCGAGCATCATGCTGCATCAGCCCTCGGGCGGCTTCGAAGGGCAGGCCTCGGACATCGAGCGCCACGCCCGGAACATCCTCGACACCAAGCGCCGGCTAAATGCGCTCTACGCCAAGCATTGCGGCCGGACCGAAGAGGAGGTCGAGCGAACGTTGGATCGGGATCACTTCATGACCGCCGAGGAAGCCAGGGCCTGGGGCATCGTGGACCACGTCTACGACACCCGCGACGGGCGCGAGTCGGTCTGAGCGGCCCGGCACCGGGTTGCAATTTCCCGATCGCTGACGATTTTCTCGACCTATGGTCCCTCTCCGATGCGGCGGCCGCGGAGGAGGGCCCCCGACATGAGCCGGATCGCAGGGGCCGCATCGATGGAAAGGGCCTGACGATGGACACACGCAGCGCAGTCTCGAACCGTTCTCCGTCCGGGTTCGACCTGACCCCGCCGGACCCTCAACGACGCCGCGAGCTGGAGGCAGCCCTGACGCCCGAGGAGCGTCACGTCCTCCTGGAACACGGGACGGAGGCGCCGTTCTGCGGTGTCCTGCTCCACAACAAGGAGCCCGGCGCCTATTGCTGCAAGCTTTGCGGATTGCCGCTCTTCCGGTCGGGCGAGAAATTCGAATCGGGCACCGGATGGCCGAGCTTCACCGCGCCGTTCGACGAGGCCCACCTGAGGCACGAGCGGGATACGAGCTACGGTATGGAGCGCACGGAGCTCCTCTGCGCGCGGTGCGGCAGCCACCAGGGGCACATTTTCCCGGACGGCCCGCCGCCGGCCGGGCTTCGCTTCTGCATCAACTCGGTCTCTCTGGAATTCGTCCGGCACGACGAGCCGTTCCCCGACAAGCTCGGCCGGCACGAACCGGCATGAACCGGGGAGCGGCCCGGGCTCGATCGATGCCCGGACGGTGGAAAGGCGGCGAACCGCGGCCGGCTTAGCGACCTTCGCGGCGCCAGGCGAGCAGAGTCGCGCCGAGGCCGAAGAGCAGAACGACGAGGCCGGGCAGGAGCGGCACCTGGCGGATGCCCGTCACCAGATAGTCCTGGTTGCGTTGCAGGCCCATCCAGCCCGGCCCGGCGGCGTCGCGGTCGGCCCGGACCCGGCGCAGCGCCGGAACCTCGTCCTCGGCGAGGCGGTGGATCGCGCCACCCGTCGCCTCGGCGATCGGCCTCATTCGCTCGTCCGTGGCCCGCAGGTCGGTGTATTCCAGCGGGTTGAGGGCGCCGCTCGCGGCGAAGGCCATCCGCGTGCCGTCGCTGATCCGGTAAAGCCCCGGCTCGGTTACCGGCAACTGACCCGTGGCGCGGCCGCCCCCGGTTTCCTGGATCGGCACGGTCACGGTCTCGCCGCTCGGCATGGTGACCTCGACCTCCGGCGGATGGTCGCTCAGGCTGCGCCGGGTGATCTCCAGGCGCCCGTCGATCACCGTCGCCTTGAGGTCTTCTTCCTCGAGCTCCGGCTCCTTCATCAGCCAGTGGGCGATGCGGCGCAGCAGCTCGCCCTGCGGCCCGCCGCCCTCGAAGCCGCGTGACCACAGCCAGATCTGGTCGCTCATCAGCTGCGCCACGCGCCCCTCGCCGAACCGGTCGAGAATGAGGAGGGGCCGGCCGTTGGGCCCTTCCATCACCGTTTGGCCGCGCTGCGCTGCGGCATCGACGAGCATGAACCAGCGGCCCCAGCTCGGCGCTTCGCCGCCGCCGCCACCGCCCGGCAGTTCGGCGGTCACCGGGTGCCGGCGTCCGGTCTCGGTGATCGCGGGGCGGAAGCCCTGCTCCGTAATGCCGCCCGTCGGCTCGCCCGGCAGCACGCGGCCCAGCGGCGACTGATAGATGCCGAACGGGCTCGCCAGGTTTGCCCCCGACGAAACCAGCAGGGCACCGCCCTCTTCGACGTAATGGGCGATGTTCTCGAAATAGGCGCGCGGCAGCACGCCGCGCCGCCGGTAGCGGTCGAAGATGATCAGGTCGAACTCGTCGAGCTTGATCTCGAACAGCTCCCGGATGGGGAAGGCGATCAGCGACAGTTCGTCGATCGGCGTGCCATCCTGCTTTTCCGGCGGACGCAGGATCGTGAAATGCACCAGATCGACGGCGGGGTCGGACTTCAGGAGGTTGCGCCAAGTGCGCTCGCCGGCATGCGGCTCGCCGGACACCAGCAGCACCCGAAGGCGGTCGCGCACCCCGTTGACGACGACGACGGCGCTGTTGTTGACGACGCTGAGCTCCCGCGGTCCCGGCTCGGCGGCGATCTCGAACACCGTCGGGCCGCCGTGCTTCAGTTCCAGGGGCAGCTGGTAGTCGACGCCGATCGGGACCGACAGCGGCGGCAGCCGCTCGCCGTCCTGGGTGACGGTAACCTGGGCGAATCCGTTGCCGCCTTCTCCGCCGCTCGGCAGGTCGTCGACGCGCAGCGTGATCGTGACCTCCTTGTTCACCAGGCCGAAGCTCGGGGCCTCGGTGACCTCCAGCCGGCGGTCGCCTTCGTCGCGCCGTCCGGTCAGCAGCGTGTGCACCGGAGCGCGGAAGCCGAGCTGCCGCGGGTCGGCGGGCACGTCGTGCACCTGCCCGTCGGTGATCACCACGACGCCGGCCACCCGCCGGCCCGGCACGTCGGCGAGCGCGCGCGTCAGCGCCGAGAAGAGCCGGGTTCCCTCTTCCGAGGCGGCGGCGCCAGCCCTCTCCTCGGGGGCGCCGGTCCGCACGACGCGCAGCTCGACGCCGTCGAGCGCCCGGATCCGGCGCTCCACCTCGGCGAGCGCGGCCTCGGTCTGCGCCCCGCGGTCCTCGATGTCCTGGCTTGGCGATTCGTCGACGAGGACGACGGCGATATCGTTCAGGTACTCGCGTTCCTCCTGGACGAGCGAGGGGTTGAGCAGCGCCACGAGCAGCACCGCGACCGCCAGCGCCCGCCAGGCGGTTCCGCGCGCGCGGCGCCACAGGCTGAACCCGAGCAGCGCCAGCGCCGCGAGCGCCAGCGCACCGATCGCCGGCCAGGGCAGGAGCGGCGCCAGATCGACGCTCAGGGCACCGATGTTCATTGGCCGAGCCGCTCCAGGATGGCTGGGACGTGGACCTGGTCGGACTTGTAGTTTCCGGTCAAGGCGTACATGACGAGGTTGACTCCGAACCGATAGGCCATTTCGCGCTGCCGCTCGCCGCCCGGCACCACGGGGAACATCGGGCGGCCGGTGTCGTCGACGGCCCAGGCGCTTGCCCAGTCGTTGCCGCCGATGATCACCGACGAGACGCCGTCATTGACGTGATCCTCGCCGTCCTCGACCCACAGGCCCCCGCCGTCCCAGCGGCCGGGGAACTCCTGCATCAGGTAGAACGCCTTGGTCAGAACGTGGTCGGGCGGCACCGGGATCAGCGGCGGCACGTCGAGGCCCTGGACGAGGTCGCGCAGGCGCTCCGTCCCTGGGCCGGCTATCCCGAATGCGCCGGCCGCGTTCTGGTCGCGCGTGTCGAACAGGATGATGCCGCCGTATCGGAGGTAGTCGTTGAGCCGCCGCAGGGCCCCGTCGGACAGCGGCGGCTGCTCCGGCACCACCGGCCAGTAGAGCAGAGGGAAGAAGGCGAGCTCGTCGGATTCCACATCGACGCCCATGGGCTGCGCGGCTTCCACCGCCGTCCGCTGCTGCAGCACGAGACTCAGCCCCTCCAGGCCGGCCCGGCTGGTCGCGTCGACCTCGGGGCTGCCGGTCCGGACATAGGCGAGACGCGTCTGCGAGGCGGCCTCGATCGCCTCGGCCTCGGACCCGCCGCCGACCGCCGCATCCTGCGCCCTGGCCTGCTCCACGGCCGCCGGCGCCAGCGCCCCCAGGCAGAAGAGCAGCGCGGCGGTGCCGGCCGCGCGCCGCGTCGGAAGGAGCCCGCGCAGGGCCAGCGCGATACAAAGATCGGCGAGCAGAAGCAGAAACCCCGCGGTGAGCAGCCACGGCTTCAGATCGATCTCCTGCGATTCGGCGAAGGGGCTTACCGACACGCCGGCCGGCAGGCGCCCGATCGGCTCGAACACCGTGAGGCCGGCCGACAGGTTGAGGGCGCGCCGCGCGCTCTCGCGGCCATAGAACCCAGGCGGATGGCCCGGCCCGGACCGGCCGCTCTCGAGGACCGCCGGCGGGGCCGGCAGCGCCGTTGCCGGCGGCGGTTCGGCGCGGCCGAAGCCGTCCAGCGTTTCGAGGGGCGGCAGCGGCTCGTTCGCCGCGACGGCGGCCACGCCCTCGCTCATCCCCACGATCCGCTGCAGCATTTCGACGAACAGCCCGGACAGCGGCAGGTTCGACCATTCGGCGTTGGCCGTGGTGTGAACGAGGACAAGCCAGCCTTCGCCGCGCCGCTCGGCCGTGACCAGCGGCGTCCCGTCCTGCAGCCGGACCCAGGTCTTCCGGCCGAGGTCGACTTCCGGTTCGGCCAGCACCTGCCGGCGGATCACCAGGTCGTCCGGAATCGTCAGGCCGGCGAAGGGGCTTTCGGCCGGGAAGGGTGCCAGCCGCGCCGGCTCGGACCAGGACAGCGCGCCGCCCAGGCTGCGGTCGCCGCCGCGCAGGCGCACCGGCAGCAGTGCATCCGCGTTCTGCGCCAACCGCGGTCCGGCGAAGCGCAGCAGGACGCCGCCCCGCTCGATCCAGGCCTCGAGCTCCGCCGCCTCCCGGTCCGGCAGGCTGCCGACATCGGCCAGAATCAGCACCGCGAGCTCGCGCCCCAGCAGCGCGGGAATGTCGCCCTTCCGGACCTCGGCGTGAGGCGTCAGGGCCCGTTCGAGATAATAAACGTCGCCCAGCAGCGGCTGCGCCTCGGCCTCCGGCCCTCCCGACACGAGTCCCACCGGCCGCTGCCGCCACCGCTCGTCGAGAAGCACCACCGCACCGGCCGAATTCTCCCCCTCGATGGCCAGGCGCACGATCCGGTTCCGCAGCTCTGTCGGCAGGGTGACCGCGTGTTCCGCCTCGGTCTCGCCCTCGCGAAAGGTCACTTCCTCCCGCGTGACCAGACGGCCGTTCTCGTCGCTGGCCTGGATCGCCACCCGCCGCTCGCCCTTGGGCGACGCCCGCCGAAGCCGAAGCGTCAGCGCCGACCGGTCCGTGACCGGCGGCAGCTGCAGCAGCGGCAGCTCCGTCGCCGGCTCCTGCAGGACCCGAAGATCGCCCATGTCCCGCAGCCGCTGTGCCAGGGCGAAGGCGTCGTCCTCCGTTGCCGCGGCGCGTCCGGCGGCGATCCCGTCGGAGAACCAGACAACGGCGGGGCTCGCGTCGAATTGCAGACCGTCCAACGCCCCCAGGGCGGCGGCGCGGTCCGTCGGCCAGGGCTTCGGCCGCAGGGCCTGGATCTGCCGCCGCGCCTCCGCGGCCGAGAGCAACGAGGAAGCGGCGGGCGGCTGGCCATCGGCGTGCGGCGCCGTCGTCAGCAGCACGACCGGCCGCTGCTCGCGCTCGGCCTCGCCGATCAGATCGATCATCGCCGTTCGCCGCTCCTCCCAGCTCGGGGCGGCGGCCCAGCCGTCGTCGATCACCAGCAGCAGCGGCCCGGTGCCGCCGAGCCGGCCGGCCGCGTTGATCAGCGGATGGGCGAGCGCGAGGATGATCAGGCTCGCGATCAGCAGCCGCAGCGCGATCAGCCAGGGCGGCGTGCGGTGCGGGGTCTCCTCGCGCGGCTGCAGCCCGAGCAGCAGGCGGATCGCCGGGAAGCGGATGCGCCGCGGCGCCGGCGGGGTCACGCGCAGCAGCCACCACAGCACCGGCAGCACGGCCAGCGCAAGCAGGAGCCAGGGCGAGGCGAAGGTCAGGGCGCCGAGGCCGGTCATCGCCGGATCCCCGCCGTCTCGGACAGAAGCAGGAACAGCGTCAGAAGCGCGGACTGCGGCGATCGATCGGTGCGGTGGGTGGAGAAGGTCCAGTCGGCCGCCCGCGCCAGCGCGGCGAGCCCGTGGTGGTGGGCGTGCAGCCGCTCGACATAGCCGTCGCGGATCGATTCCACCCGGCTCAGCAGCAGGTTGCCCTCGCCCTCCAGCCCTTCGAAGCGGACGCGGCCGGCGAAGGGCAGCGTCTCCTCCGCCGGGTCGAGCACCTGGAGCAGGTGGCCGCGCACCCCGCGCTCGGCGAAGCGGCGGACCGCCGCGTCGATCTCGGGCAGCGGCGCCAGGAAGTCGCCGATGAGGACCAGCTGCGCGTGGCGCGGCAACGGTTCGTAATCCGGCAGCCCGGCCGCGGGCAGCCCGATGGATTGGCCGGCGGCCGGGTCGTCGGCGGCCATCAGCTGCAGGGCCATCCGGTTCAGCGTCGCCCGGCCCATCGCCGGGACGGCGCCGCTGCCGAGCAGGGCGACCCGCTCGCCGCCGCGGACCAGCAGGGCGGCCAGCGCCAGCGTCAGAAGGTCCGCGCGCTCGCGCTTCTCCGGCAGGTCGTCGCTCGAGCGGTAGCGCATCGAGGCGGAACCGTCGCGCCACAGCCAGACGCTCTGCGCGGCCGCCCATTCCATCTCGCGGATGAAGACCGGGTCGGCCTTGGCCGATTGCCGCCAGTCGATCTTCTGCGTCGGGTCGCCCGGCTGGTAGCGGCGGAACTGCCAGAAGGTCTCCCCCTGGCCGACGCGGCGGCGGCCGTGTACGCCCTGGTCGACGGTCGAGGCGACCCGTTCGGCGGCGACCAGCAGCGGCGGCAGCGTCGCCGCAAGCTGTTCCGCCCGCTGCCGTGTCGTGTTGGCGGTCGGGCTCATCGCGGAATCATCGCCCCTTCTCGTGGAAACCGTACGAATGTGGCACCCGCCGGGCCGCGGCCTTGCGGGCTCAGGTAAACGGCTCGCACAGGCGGTCGATCACTTGGTCGAGCGTCACCCCGTCGGCCCGGGCGGCGAAGTTCAGCGCCATGCGATGGCGCAGGATCGGATGGGCGAGCGCCAGCACGTCGTCGACCGACGGCGACAGCCGCCCGTCCAGGACGGCGCGGGCGCGGGCCGCCAGCATCAGCGCCTGGCTGGCACGCGGACCGGGGCCCCAGACGACCTGCCGCTGCACCTCCGGGATATCGCTCGTCTCAGGCCGGCCGGAGCGGACCAGGCCAAGAATCGCCTCGACGACGCTCTCGCCGACCGGGACCCGGCGGACCAGCCGCTGCGCGGCCATCAGATCGGCGGCCGACATGATCTCGATCGCCTGGTCTTCGGCGATGCCGGTGGTCGAGATCAGCATCTGCCGCTCGGCCGCGATGTCCGGGTAGGTGACGTCGATCTGCATGAGGAACCGGTCAAGCTGCGCTTCGGGCAGCGGATAGGTGCCCTCCTGCTCCAGCGGGTTCTGCGTCGCCAGGACGTGGAACGGTTCCGGCAGCGGATGGGCATGGCCGGCCACCGACACGCGGCGCTCCTGCATCGCCTGCAGCAGCGCGGACTGCGTGCGCGGGCTGGCGCGGTTGATCTCGTCCGCCATCAGCAGCTGGCAGAACACCGGCCCGGGGATGAAGCGGAACGATCGCCGGCCGGTTTCCGATTCCTCAAGGACCTCCGACCCCAGAATGTCGGCGGGCATGAGGTCGGGCGTGCATTGCACCCGCTTGTTGTCGAGGCCGAGAACGGTGCCCAGCGTCTCGACCAGACGAGTCTTGGCAAGCCCGGGGACCCCGATCAGCAGCACGTGGCCGCCGGCAAGCAGGGTAATGAGCGCCTGGTCGATCGTCGTCTGCTGGCCGAAGATGACCCGGCCGATGCTCTGCCGGACTTGGTGCAGGCGGTGGCCAAGCGTTTCGATCTCGGCGGCCAGCTTGTCGGCCGCCTGCTTGTCGCCGGGGAAGGCGGAGGGCAGAATGTCGGTGGTGGTCACGCCGGGTTCTCCAGATTCTACATGAAGGTGGTGTCAGTGACCGGTACGTCAGATCCAACCGATCTCTTGAGGCAAATAGGACCGGCGGCATCCGCCCGCCAGTCGCATGCCCAGGCCGGCGAAGACGGCTGCGGCGATTTCGACATCCGCATTGGACGCGACGGCACTTGGTTTTATCACGGCTCGCCGATCGGCCGCAAACCATTGGTCCGCCTGTTTGCCTCGGTGCTCCGGCGCGAGGCGGACGGCGAGTACTACCTCGTCACGCCGGTTGAGCGCGGCCGCATCGTCGTCGAGGACGCGCCTTTCACCGCCGTCGAGCTGACCGTGCGGGGGGCGGGGCGCGACGCCGAGCTTGTCTTCCGCACCAACCTCGATGACGAGGTCGTGGCCGACGCCGACCACCCGATCCGCGTCGCGCAAGATCCTGGCACGGGGGAGCCGAGGCCCTATATCCTGGTCCGGGACGGTCTGGAGGCTCGGATCCTGCGGCCCGTCTATTACGAGCTCGTCGCCCTGGGCGAGACGCAAGCGATTTCCGGCGAGGATCATTTCGGCGTATGGAGCAAAGGACGGTTCTTTCCCTTGGGCCGGTTGGAGGAGAGCTGAACAGGCACCGCATCCTCGAATGCTTCGGCTCGTCCGGAGCGCCCGGTCGCCGTCAGGCCCTCGACGGGCCACCGATCGACTCCGGGACCGGCATGAAGGCCGCTCAGGGCGCGGGCGGGCTGCCGCCCTTCTGCCGCGGCGACCACGACCTCAACCCCGGCATGCTTCCGCGGCGGCCGCTCGTCCCCGCGGCGGTGCTGGTACCGCTCCTCGAACGGCCGGAAGGCATCACCGTGCTGCTCACACGTCGCACGGACCACCTCCACGTCCATGCCGGACAGATCAGCTTCCCCGGCGGACGGGTCGATCCGGGCGACGCCGACGCGATCGACACCGCGCTTCGCGAGGCGGAGGAGGAGGTCGGTCTGCCGCGTGAGCGGGTGACGCCGATCGGCCGGCTCGATACCTACGTGACCCGGACGGGCTTCGAGGTCACGCCGGTGGTCGGCCTCGTCGATCCGCCGGCCGCCTTCGCGTCCGATCCCTTCGAGGTCGCGGAGGTCTTCGAGGTGCCGCTCGGCTTCGTCGTCGATCCGGCGAACCACCGGCGCGACAGCCGCGTCTACGCCGGCGCGCTGCGCCACTTCTACGTGCTGCCTTGGCGGCACTATTATATCTGGGGCGCGACCGCCGGTATGCTGGTCAATCTTGCCGAGGTCCTGCGGCAGTCATAGCCATGAGACAGTTCTTCTCGATCGTCGTTCCGCTCCTTCTGCCGACCGTCCTGTACTTCCTCTACATGACAACGATGCGGCGGCGGTCGACGACCGCAGGGGGCAAGGGCGTCTGGGAGGAGGTGCCCTGGACCTGGCTCGGCCTTGCCGGCGCGTTCCTCATGGCGGTCACCATCGGGGCGTTCGCCCTGTTCGACGGCGCCGAGCCCGGCAGCGAGTATCGGCCCCCGCGCCTCATCGACGGTAAGATCGAGCCCGGCGGGTTCGTCGAGTAGCGGCGGCGCCCCCGGCATGCAACCGACCGCCGACCGTCTCGCGCCGCAGCCCTGGATGACGGCGCCGGAGACGCGGGCCGTTGTCGCCGCGCTCACCGCGGACGGCACCGAGGTCCGGTTCGTCGGCGGCTGCGTGCGCGACGCGCTGCTGGGCCGGCCGGTGAAGGACGTTGACATCGCCACGCCCGACCGGCCGCAGCGGGTGATGGAGCTGCTGGCCCGGGCCGGCATCCGGGCGATTCCCACCGGCATCGAGCACGGCACGGTGACCGCCGTCGTCGGTCGGACGCCGTTCGAGATCACCACCCTCCGGCGCGACGTCGAGACCTATGGCCGCCGCGCGAAGGTCGCCTTCACCGACGACTGGACGGCCGATGCGGCGCGCCGCGATTTCACCATCAACGCCCTGTCCTGCACGCCCGACGGCCGCCTCTACGACCCCTTCGGCGGACTCGCGGACCTGCGCGCCGGCCGGGTCCGTTTCGTCGGCGATCCGGAGGCGCGGATCCGCGAGGACGTGCTGCGCCTGCTCCGCTTCTTCCGCTTCTACGCCCATTACGGCGCGGCACCCCCCGATCCGGCGGCGCTCGCGGCCTGCCGTGCCCTGGCGCCGCTGCTGCCCGGCCTCTCGGGCGAGCGGGTGCGCGACGAGATCCTGAAGCTGTTGCTGGCGCCCGAGCCGGCCTCGGTGGTCGAGCTGATGCGCGACCAGGGCGTGTTGCGGCAGATCCTGCCCGAGGCGACGAACCCCGCCCGGCTGCGGGCGCTGGTCACGCTCGAAGGGGTAACGCCCGCGCGCCTCGTGGTCGGCGCCGATGCCCTCCGCCGCCTGGCCGCCTTGCTCGAGGACTCCGCCGAGGCCGCCGCGGCCGTGGCCGCCCGGCTGCGCCTGTCGAATGCGGAGCGCGACCGTCTGGTCGGTATGATCGAGGCGGCACCGGCGGTGTCGCCGGACCTCGATCCGCAGGCCCGCCGCCGCCTGCTTTACCGGCTGGGGGCGGACCGGGTCCGCGACGCGGCCCTCCTGGCTTGGGCCGGTGCCGTTGCCGCCGGTGAGCGGGCGGATCGGCCAGGCGCGACCCGGCAGGAGGTCGAAGCCTGGATCGGGCTGCTCGAAACGGCCGCGACCTGGGTCCGTCCGGTCTTCCCGCTCAAGGGCCAAGACGTGCTGAAACTTGGCCTGGAGCCGGGCCCGGAGGTCGGCCGCCTGCTGGCCGAGACCGAGGCCTGGTGGATCGAACGGGACTTCGCCCCCGACCGCGCCGCCTGCCTCGCCCGGCTGCGCGATCTGGCGGGGCAGGGCCGCTGATCGGCGCCCCTGCGGAAGGGGTCGCGGCGGGGGGCACCGGCCGGTCGTCAGGGCCACATCGCCACCGGCGGCAGCGACATCAGGATCGCCTCGATGTTGCCGCCGGTCTTGAGGCCGAACAGGGTGCCGCGGTCGTAGAGCAGGTTGAACTCGACGTAGCGGCCGCGGCGGATGAGCTGGTGGCGGCGCTGCGCCTCGGTCCAGGGCTCGTTCATGCGGCGGCGGACCAGGCGCGGATAGACCTCGAGGAAGGCGCGGCCGACATCCTGCACGAAGGCGAAGTCGGCTTCCCAGTCGCCGCTGTCGAGATAGTCGAAGAAGATGCCGCCGGCGCCGCGCGGCTCGTCGCGGTGCTTCAGATAGAAGTACTCGTCGCACCACTGCTTGAACCGGGGGTAATAGCCCGGGTCATGCGCGTCGCAGGCCGCCTTCAGCGCGGCGTGGAAGGCGGTCGCCTCGGCCGCGTCGGGGAAGATCGGCGTCAGGTCGGCGCCGCCGCCGAACCAGCCCTTGCTCGTCACGATATGGCGGGTGTTCATGTGCACGGCCGGGACCAGCGGCGACTGCATATGGGCGACGAGGCTGATGCCGCTCGCCCAGAAGCGCCCGTCCGCCTCGACGGCGCCGGGGATCTGCTGGCGAAACTCCTCGGAAAAGACGCCCTGGACCGTCGAGACGTTGACGCCGACCTTCTCGAACACGCGCCCGCGCATGATCGACATCACGCCGCCGCCGCCGTCCGTTCCCTCGATCTCCGAAGGCCGCGTCCAGGCGGTGCGCTCGAACCGGCCCGGCGGCTTGTCGCCCAGGGGCGTGTCCGTCAGCGCATCCTCGATCGCCTCGAACGCCGCGCAGATCCGGTCGCGCAGGGCGGCAAACCAGTCCGCGGCGCGGCGCTTCTGCAATTCCCGGGGGTCCGTGTCGATGACGTTCATGGCGCACTCCTCGCCGGGTGGCGTGCCGTCGCGAGCCCGGCGAAACCGCCGGTCTGCCGCAGCGCCTCGCCCAGCACCATCGCGGCGGCCAGCGCAACGTTGAGCGAGCGCAGGCCGGGCCGCATCGGAATGACGAGCCGCGCGTCGGCCGCGGCGTGCAGGGCCGGCGGCGCCCCGCGGCTCTCGCTGCCCACCACGACGCTGTCATCGGCGCGGAAGGCAAATTCTGTATAGGGTATGTCGCCGGCGGTCGTCAGCAACAGAAGCCGGCCGGCTGCCGCGCCGCGGTCCCGGGCGCGGGCCTCCCGGAACGCGGTCCAGGAGCTGTGCCGGGTCAATGCGGCGGCCTCGAGATAGTCCATGCCGGCGCGGCGCAGCCGGCGGTCGTCGAGGAGGAAGCCGCAGGGCTCGATCAGGTCCACGGCGACTCCCAGGCACGCGGCCAGACGCAGCATGGCGCCGGTGTTCTGGGGAATATCCGGTTCGTGGAGAACGAGGCGCATGGGGTGTCCGTCGGTTGGCGCCCGGCCCGGAAGGGCAGGGCTTTGGACGGGGCTATAATTCGCCGAGGATCCCTTTGCAAAGCCGATGTTTTCCACTATACCCCTGGGCAAGCGAAGCTCTGGGTCCGGTCCGCGGGGCCGGACCTGCAACCGCAGCGCTGCGGCGGTTTGTCGCATCCTCGCTGCCAGTCCGCAAGCCATGTCGGTGCTATAAGACGGGCCGCCGGTGGCAGGGCGACGGACCTTCCGACACGGCGGGGCAGAAACCTCCGGGATTCGCGGCGGGGGGATCGCCGGCGGTGCTTCCGGCGTGGGGCGCGAAAGGAGAGGAACTTATTAGATGGCGCAAGGCGTGCAGGTCGGCGGGGACGCCGACCGAGACGAGAAATCACACGGCGAAGGACAGACGCGCCGCGACTTCCTGTATCTGACGACGGCGGCGGTCGCGGCCTATGGCGTCGCCTCCGTGGCGTGGCCGCTGATCGACCAGATGAACCCCTCGGCCGACGTTCTGGCCATGGCCTCGACCGAGGTCGATCTGTCGGCGATCGAGGTGGGGCAGCGGGTGACCGTCACCTGGCGCGGCAAGCCGGTTTTCATTGACCACCGCACGCCGGAGCAGATCGAGGCGGCGCGCTCGGTCGACCTCGATGAGCTGCGCGACCCGCAGACAGACGAGGAACGGGTGATCGAGCCGGAGTGGCTCGTGGTGGTCGGCATCTGCACGCATCTTGGCTGCGTCCCGCTGGGGCAGCGGCCGACCGATGACCGGGGCCAGTGGGGGGGCTGGTTCTGCCCCTGCCACGGCTCGCACTACGACACCTCCGGCAGGATCCGGAGGGGGCCGGCACCAGCCAATCTGGAGGTGCCGGAGTACGAGTTCATCGAGCCGACCGTGATTCGGATTGGATAGGGTACCGTCGGATGTCTTCGCCAAGCTTCAAGAATCCCGTGGTGCGGTGGATCGACCATCGCCTGCCGATCTTCTCCATGATGCACCACGAGCTGAACGAGTACCCGACGCCGAAGAATCTGAGCTACTGGTGGAACTTCGGTTCGCTCGCCGGAATGGTGCTGGTCATCATGATCGTCACCGGCATCGTGCTGGCGATGCACTACACCCCACATGTGGACCACGCCTTCGAAAGCGTGGAGCGGATCATGCGGGACGTGAACTACGGCTGGCTGATCCGCTACATCCACATGAACGGCGCCTCGATGTTCTTCATCGTGGTCTACATCCACATCTTCCGCGGGCTCTATTACGGCTCCTACAAGGCGCCGCGCGAGCTTCTGTGGATGATCGGCGTCGTCATTCTGCTGCTGATGATGGCGACCGCCTTCATGGGCTACGTGCTGCCCTGGGGGCAGATGAGCTATTGGGGCGCCACGGTCATCACCAATCTCTTCTCCGCCATCCCCTTCGTCGGCGATAGCATCGTGACCTGGCTGTGGGGCGGTTTCTCGGTCGACAACCCGACGCTGAACCGCTTCTTCTCGCTGCACTACCTGCTGCCCTTCATCATCGTCGCGATGGTCGTGCTGCACCTGTGGGCGCTGCACCGGTTCGGATCGAACAACCCGCTCGGCATCGACATGAAGGGGCCGCAGGACAGCCTGCCCTTCCATCCCTACTACACGGTGAAGGACCTCTTCGGGATGGGCGTGTTCCTGATCGTCTACGCGGGCTTCGTCTTCTTCGCCCCGAACTATCTCGGCGATCCGGCGAACTACATCCCGGCCAATCCGCTGTCGACGCCGGCGCACATCGTGCCGGAATGGTACTTCCTGCCATTCTACGCGATCCTCCGGGCGATTCCGAACAAGCTGCTCGGCGTGATCGCCATGTTCAGCTCGATCTTCGTGCTGTTCTTCCTGCCTTGGCTCGACCGCTCTCCGGTGCGCAGCGCCCAGTTCCGGCCGGTCTTCAAGTGGTTCTTCTGGGTCCTCGTCGCCGATTGTGTCGTGCTGACCTATGTCGGCGCCTATCCGCCGGAAGGGTGGTACGTGGTGGCGGCCCGCTTGGCGACGGCCTACTACTTCATCCATTTCCTGATCCTGCTGCCGCTGCTCAGCATCTTTGAAACGCCGCGCCCGCTGCCGGCCAGCATCAGCCAGCCCGTGCTCAGGGGCGGGGCGATGCCGGCGGGTGCGCGCGCCAAGCCGATGGAGAAGGCCTGATGCGTCGCTTTGTCCTTGCAACGCTGACCGCGGCGGCGCTCGGGCTCGCCGCCGCTCCCGCGGCCGCCGTCGAGGGGGTCGAAGTGCCCAAGCAGCAGTGGTCGTTCCAGGGCCTGTTCGGCACGTTCGACCGCGGCGCACTGCACCGCGGCTTCCAGGTCTACAACGAGGTGTGCTCTGCCTGCCACGGTCTGTCCCTTCTGTCCTACCGGAACCTCCAGGACATCGGCTTCACCGAGGATCAGGTGAAGGCCATCGCCGCGCAGAAGACCGTGACGGACGGGCCGGACGACCAGGGCGAGATGTATGAGCGGCCGGCCATCCCCTCCGACCGTTTCGTCTCGCCCTTCCCGAACGACGAGGCGGCCCGCGCCGCCAATGGCGGTGCCCTGCCGCCGGATCTGTCGCTGGTCGCCGAGTCGCGCGAGGGCGGTGTGGACTACCTCTACGGCCTGCTGGTCGGATACGAAGAGCCGCCGCAGGGCGTCGAACCGCCGGCCGGCATGTACTACAACGCCTATTTCCCGGGCCACCTCATCGCCATGCCGCCGCCGCTGAGCGAAGACCTAGTGCAGTTCGCCGACGGCACGCCCGCCACGGTCGAGCAGATGGCGCACGACGTCTCCACCTTCCTGGCTTGGGCGGCGGAGCCGAATCTGGAGGTGCGCAAGCAGACGGGCGTCAAGACCATCCTGTTCCTGATCGTGCTGACGGGTCTGCTCTACGCGTCCAAGCGGAAGATCTGGCAACAGGTTCACTGACCGCCGTCAAGGCGCCGAGACAACGGCGCGGACCCGCCCTCTCCCGCAGTGATAGGAGGGGGCGGGGCGGCGCGGGCTTGATTGCCCGTGACCGGCATGCCAACCTTCGGCTGGGCCGAGAGGGGGCGGTGACGACGGGATGACCGGATCGGGTTCGGTGGCGCCGACATCCAGGAGCGGGTCCGACGGAGGAAGCGCCGCCGGGGCGATTGCCGCCGGGATCACCGGAATCGATCATACGCTGGTCGGCGTGCGCGATCTCGAAGGCGCACGCGCGGCGTGGCGGCGGCTCGGCTTTACCCTCAGCCCGCGCGGCCGGCACATCGGCTGGGGCACGGCGAACTACTGCATCATGTTCGAGCAGGGCTATATCGAGCTGCTCGGTATCGTCGATCCCACCCAGTTCACCAACAATCTCGACAGATTCCTCGAACGGCGCGAAGGTCTCCTGGGGCTTGCCTTCGGCAGCGACGACGGCGCCGAAACGCATCGCCGGCTCGCCGCGGCTGGCTTCCATCCGGACGGACCGAAGGACCTGAAGCGCGCGCTTGAGCTGCCGGAGGGGGATGCGCTGCCGGCGTTCAAGCTCGTTTTCCTGCCGCCGCAGGAAACGCCCGGGCTTTCGGCCTTCGTCTGCCACCACCTGACGCCGGAGCTGATCCGCCAGCCCGCCTGGCTCGCCCATGCCAACGGCGCGACGCGGCTCCTCGGCGTCACGGTGGTCGTCGATGGGCCGGCCGAGACGGCGATCGGCTACGCCCCGCTGTTCGGGGCCGAGGCCGTGTGGGTGCGGGACGGCGCGGCCGAGGTCGAGACAGGAGGAGGCTGGCTTCGCTTCGTGACGCCCAAGGATTTGACGCGGCTTTATCCCGACGCCGCGACGATCCGCGACCTGCCGACGCCCTGGATGGCCGCGATGACGATCGGCGTTGCCGAACTCGGCGCGACCCAGGACCATCTGGTGGCCCAAGGCGTTCCGTTCACCGCCGCCGGCTCGGCGGCGTTGGTTGTTCCTCCCGAGGCGGCCAACGGGGCTCTGCTGGAGTTCCGCCCGGACGTCTGATCCGGCTCCCGGATCCTGCAGGACAGTCTCTTCCGGGCGCCGGTCGTCTCGTGCGGTCCGGGGCACGCGCCGTTTCGACCGGCGGCCGCAGCTACGCCGCCCCCGGCGAACGCAAGAATCCACGGAATCGGAGAGGGCGGACCTCGACGTAGCTATTGCGGCATTGGTCGAAACGCTGCAATTTCCGCAGACCATCGCTCATGCCCACGCGCCCGTTCAAAGCATCCCGCCTCCACGCGTCTCAGCGAGGAACTAGATCGATACAAAATGAATAGATCTTTATTGTTGTTGTTCGCTGCACCAGTGTTCGCCGGCTGTTCCGTTGACGAAGACACCATCCAACGACTAGAGAAGCGGCAGGATGCCCAGATCCAACTTCTTGCCGAACAAAACAATCTGATCGAGGAGCATTCCGCGTTGCTCGCGCGGCAGATCGAAGCGCAGCAGCAGCTGGTGGAGATGCTTGCCGATATCGACCGCACCCTGAAGGAAAACCACGAGCAAGCGATGGCGAGGGCCCGCACGCAGGTCGAGGAAGACGACGCACAGCAGCCCGAGCCGGCGGTGATGTCGGCATTGCAGCTGAATGCGGAAGGCAAGGCCGTGCTCGGGCGCAACGAGTGGGTCTGGTTCGAGCTGCTTGGCCGCAATCTCAAGGCCCGCGTGGATACCGGCGCGCTTTCATCGTCCCTCAACGCCACCGACCTGCGGCCGTTCGAGCGCGACGGCCAGGGCTGGATCCGCTTTCGCGTGCCGGACGAGGAGCATCCGGACGGCGGAGAGATCTACGAAGCGCCGCTTCTGCGATACGTGCGGATCCGGCAGGCCTCGTCGGAGGAACTGGACCGTCGCCCGGTGATCAAGCTCAAGGTGCGCGTGGGTGAATTGTCGGGCGACACCGAGTTCACGCTGACCAGCCGCGAGGACATGCTGTATCCGGCCCTGCTGGGTCGCAACTTCCTGCGCGACGTGGCCATCGTCGATGTCGCGCGCAAGTTCGTGCAGAAGAAATACGCTCCGGAAAGCAAGGCGGACGGCGCCGAATGAGATCGCGTCGCGCGCCTTTCTATCTGCTCGTGATTCTGCTCCTGGCCATCGGCAGCTTCCTGACCTGGTACCGGCACGTGATGTTCGACGTGCCCTGGTTGCCCGGTGAGAAGCGGCAGATCTGGTCTGTCGAGGCAAAGGTCGATTTCGAGGCGTTCGGCGAGCCCGTGAAGGTTTCGCTGGCCATACCGGACACGCAGCCGGGGTTCGAGCGCATCGGTGAACATGCCGCAAGCCCCGGCTATGGGCTGGCGTTCGTCGACAGCGACGGCGGTCGCCGCGCCGAATGGTCGATCCGCAAGGCGGAAGGACCGCAAACGCTCTACTACCAGGTGGAAATGCTCGTCGAGCCCGATACGGCCGACGACAGGGTCGCGACTCCGCCCGCCTTACGGCAGATCGAGCTCGACGGCCCGCATGCGACCGTGGCCGACGATCTGCTGCGGCGCGCGCGCGAACGCTCCGCGGACCCATACACGCTGGCGCGTGAGTTGATCGCGGAATTCAACCAGCAGAGCCAGAGCGCGAGCTTGCTGACGCAGGTGAGGCCCCGTGGCGCCTGGCTGGTCGACCTTCTGCACATGGCCGGCATCCCGGCGCGCGAGGTGCAGGCGCTGACCTTGGGGGACGGCCGCCGCCGCCAGTTCCCGGTCAACCTTCTGCAGGTCTTCGACGGCGCGACCTACCGCTTGTTTGACATAGAGTCGGGGCAGATGGGCAAGCGCCCGGATCAGCTGCTGTGGGAATACAATTCAAGGCCGCTTCTGGACATCGTCGGCGGCCGGAACTCGCGCCTCAGCTTCTCCATGATCAGGCAAGAGGTGCCCGTCAACCGCATGCTCGAAGAGGGCGTGCTCCCGGCGGCACAGAACCTGCTGGATTTCTCGATTCACAGCCTGCCGCTGTCCGAGCAGGCGCTGTTCAAGGGCATTCTGCTGATTCCCGTGGGGGTGCTGACGGTCTCGCTGCTGCGCATCCTGGTCGGCCTGCGCACGGCCGGCACGTTCATGCCGGCGCTGATCGCCATGGCCTTCATACAGACGAACCTGCTGACCGGGCTCACGGGCTTCGTGCTCATCGTCGGCGCGGGGCTGATGATCCGTTCCTATCTGTCGCGCCTCAACCTTCTGCTGGTCGCGCGAATATCCGCGGTCATCATTTCCGTCATCATCATGATCGCGGCGTTCTCCGTGATCTCGTTCCAGCTGGGTCTCACCGAGGGGATGAAGATCACCTTCTTCCCGATGGTCATCCTCGCCTGGACCATCGAGCGCATGTCGATCCTCTGGGAAGAGGAAGGACCGAAGGAAGTGCTCGTGCAGGGCGGCGGGTCGCTGCTGGTCGCGGTGATCGCCTATATGGCGATGAGCAACGATGTGGTGCGGCACCTGACGTTCAATTTCCTGGGCTTGCAGTTCGTGATGATGGCGTTGGTGCTGCTGGTCGGCAATTACACGGGTTACCGGCTGCTGGAGCTGCGCCGGTTCCGGCCGATGCTGGCGGAGCGCGCGTGATGCTGCTGCGCCGGCTGGATCGCCTCCTGCCGTTCCGGCGCCTGTCGGCGCAGGGCGTCATGGGCATGAACCGGCGCAACATCTCCTACATCGGCCGCTACAACCCGCGCGAGCTCTTCCCGCTCGTCGACGACAAGCTGAAGGCGAAGCGGCTTGCCTTGCGCCACGGTCTCGCGGTGCCGGAACTGCTCGGCGTGGTCGAATACCAGCACGAGGTCAAGCGGGCCGCGGAGCTGGCGCGCGGTCTGCAGGGATTTTGCGTCAAGCCCGCGAAAGGTTCGAGCGGCAAGGGCATCCTGGTCGTATCCCGCGGGGAGGACGGCGCCTTCTACCGCTCCAACGGGCAGGCCTTGGCACCGCGCGACCTGGAGAGGCATGTCTCGAACGTTCTCGCCGGCCTGTTCTCGCTGAGCGGTGCGCCGGATGTCGCCATGATCGAAGCGCTGATCGAAGTGGACGACGCGTTGCTCGACTATTCCTTCGAAGGCGTTCCCGACCTGCGCGTCATCGTCTTCCGCGGTTTTCCCGTCATGGCGATGATGCGCCTGTCCTGTGCCGCTTCGCACGGCAAGGCAAACCTGCATCAGGGCGCCGTCGGCGTGGGCATCGACATCATGACCGGGCAGGCCGTGCGCGCCGTGCAGAACAACAAGCCCATCCTCCGGCACCCGGACACGGGCAAGGACCTGCGGTCTTTGCGGGTTCCGCAGTGGCAGACATTGCTGGAACTCGCATGCGCCTGCGCGGACATGACCGGGCTCGGCTATCTCGGCGTGGATTTGGTCCTCGACCGGCGGCGTGGCCCCATGCTGCTGGAGCTGAACGCCCGGCCCGGGCTCAGCATCCAACTCGCGAACGGTGCCGGCCTGCTGCCGCGGCTGCGGCGCATCGAAGCCCTCGAGCATGTTGCGCACTGGCCGATCGCTCGGCGCATCGCCTACGCGTGCCAGCATTTCGGCGTGACCGAAGCCGCAAGGCCGAACGTCGTATCGCCGGCGGCGTAAGGCGGAATCCCGTCCCAACCGGCGGGCGAGGCCCGGCCGCGCGGTCCGCCGGGCGATGCGAAGCCAAGCAGCTCTCGGGGCAGTTCAGTCTCGGGGCAGTTCCGTATTGGGGCAATGAAGCGCGCCGGGGCTTTGAGCGCCGCGCCCAGACGACTTGTTGCGACGAAACCATTTCTTTGCCACAGCCGCGACCGGCGCGCGCATGCATGATAGAAGCTATCCCTCTCTCTGCGCGCCCGCAAAGGCGCAGTTTTGCTTCGGTTAGGGTACAGGCGTTCGGGGGCAGGAATCGGCTGTCCTTACGGACTGACTCTTCCCGCTCCCGTGACGATGGTGTCATCGCAAGATCTGCTCCAGCACGGGAGGATCGCATGAGGTCTCGTCCTTTGATTGCGGCCGCCGCGGCGGTCTGCGCGCTCGGCCTGCCCGTCACGCTTCTCGCCAGCCCCGTCGTCCGGTCGGTCGGCGGCTCGGCGGACCCGGCCTCGATCCAGGCCACCGTGGATCAGTTTCGAGCCGATTTGGGTGATCCGAACAACGGCAACACCCCGGGGCCGCTCTCCGGCGGACGCCGCGAGATCAACTGGGACGGCGGCGGAGACGCGGCCCCGGCCGCCACATTCCCCACGCCGATGGAAACGTTCAACACCGCCCCGGTGACGCGGGGCGGCGTCTTCACGACCCCGGGCACCGGATTCGAGATCAGCGGACAGCCGTCGCCGGAGTTCGGCGACATCAACCCCACCTACCCGGAAATCTTCGGCACGTTCAGCTCGCCCCGGCTCTTCACCGCGCTGGGAAGCAATACCACCGACGTCCTGTTCTTCATTCCGGGAACGGATACGCGGGCGCTCACCACCGGCTTCGGCGCTGTGTTTACGGACGTCGATCTCGTCGACAGCACGATGCTGGAGTTCTTCGACCAGAACGGGAACCTGCTGTTCAGCGACTTCGTCGAGGCCGGGACCGTAGCCGACGAAAGCCTGTCCTTCCTCGGGGTCTCGTTCACCGAGGGCGCGGTCCTGGATCGCGTGCGGATCACGAGCGGCAATGCCGTGCTGGGCTCCGGCACCAACGACGATCCCGGCGCCGGGATCGACCTCGTGGTGATGGACGACTTCCTGTACGGAGAGCCTCAGGAGGCGCAACCCGAACCGCCGCAGGCGGTCCCCGAGCCACCGGCGGCGACGCTGCTCCTCGTCGCACTCCTGCCGCTGTTCATGGCCTGGTCGCAGAACCGCGTCCGGCCAAAGGCGCCGTGGAGAGGCTGACCGGCCCGGTCGCCACTCAGCCTCGGCGTGGTTTCCTCCCCGCCTCGGCGGGGAGGGGGCGGTGCGGCGCCGCCCCCTTCCCGGGCCTTTACCGCAGGTGTGACCGTTCCCTCCGGCCGAATGTCAGAGGATGCTGCTGACGTGAGGCCAGACCTCCAGCGCCCCGCGGTGGATCATCTCCAGCGCGACATAGAGGATGACGGCGAGGCCGAGATAGGCGATCCAGCGATGGCGCTGCAGGAGGCCCGCGATGAACGACGCCGCAAGGCCCATGAGGGCGATGGACAGGGTGAGGCCGAAGACCAGGACCCACGGGTGCTCGTGGGCCGCGCCGGCCACCGCCAGCACGTTGTCGAGCGACATCGACACGTCGGCCACGACGATCTGCCATGCGGCCTGGGCGAAGGTCTTTCGCGGCCGGGTGCCGCCCGCCACCGAACCGTCCGCGTTGAGGTCCTTGTTCACCAACGCCTCTTCGGCGTCCTGCGTCTCCTCCGCCGGCGTCCTAAGCTCCCGCCACATCTTCCAGCACACCCACAGAAGGAGGATGCCGCCGGCGAGAAGAAGGCCGACGATCTGAAGAAGCTGTGTGGTGACCGCCGCGAAGCCGATACGCAGCACCGTGGCGGCGACGATGCCGATCACGATGGCCCTGTTCCGCTGCTCCCGGGGGAGGCCCGCCGCGGCGAGGCCGATGACGACCGCGTTGTCGCCGGCGAGCACCAGGTCGATCATGATGACCTGGAGAAAGGTCGAGATTACCTCTGTTGACAGAAAATCACCCATGCGTCGCGTTCCTCTTCGACGAGATGGAGGAGCGACTTGGGTTTCCCGTCTACCCGCGCGGACGGGATCCGGCGGGGTCGTGTCTCGAAGCGGCGATCCCGGCCGCACGGCCCGCATCGGCCGGCGCCTCGTTCGGGAATCGCAGCTCTGCAACGGAAGGCACGCGCAGGCCGCTCCCTGACATCCAGTCCGACATCACAGCTCGTCGAGCTGCCAGAGGGGCCCGGCCTGGTGATCTCGATGTAGCATATGCCGCCGGAAACGCAAGGCGCTATTGGGGGAGCGAGACCGGCGGACTTGTCGGCAGAGAAGGGCGGAAAATGCGGGATGCCTCCGTCCATTCGTCACGGTCGGCTACGCCGCGGTCAGAGCGTCAGGTCGCCGTTGGCTTCGCTTGCCCGCTTGAAGGCGGGACGGCCCCTCAACCGCTCGACATAGGCGGTGAAGGACGGATTGTCCGCCAGCCCCGGCGCGCCGAAGCGCATGGCCCACATGATCTGCGAGCCGACATAGACGTCGGCGGCGCTGAACATGTCACCCAGGATCCAGGGGCCGGGACGCACCGCTTGGCCGAGCGCGTTGACCGTGTCCTCGTAGCTGCCGTAGCCGAGCGCGCCCTTGCGCTCCACCTCGGCGCGCTGGAACATCTTGTCCGCCAAGGCCGGCTCGAAGCAGCCGGCGCCGAAGAACAGCCACCGGTAGTAGGGGCCCCGGCGCCGGTCGTTCACCGCCGGCGCGAGGCCGGCCTCGGGGAAGGCGTCCGCGAGATAGGCGCAGATCGCCGCCGTTTCGGTGACGACGGTGCCGCCGTGAACGATCGCCGGGACCTTGCCCATCGGGTTGATGGCCAGGTAGTCGGGCGATTTGTGCTCGCCCTTGTCGAAGTCGAGGATGACGGTGCGGTAGGGGACGCCGACCTCCTCGAGCATCCAATGCGCGATGCGCCCACGCGACATGGGGTTGTGGTAGAAGACGAGTTCCGTCGCCATTCGCTCCTCCTTCCGCCGCTTCCCGGTCCGTCCGGCGGGGGATGATCGCCCCCCGCCGGTTATCACACGTTGAATCGGAAGTGGAAGATGTCGCCGTCCTGGACGACGTAGTCCTTGCCTTCGACGCGCATCTTGCCGGCTTCCTTGGCGCCCTGCTCGCCGCCGCAGGCGACGAAGTCCTCATAGGAGATGGTCTCGGCGCGGATGAAGCCCCGCTCGAAGTCGGTGTGGATCACCCCGGCGGCCTCTGGCGCCCGCGCGCCGCGGCGCACCGTCCAGGCCCGCGCCTCCTTCGGCCCGACGGTGAAGAAGGTGACGAGGTCGAGCAGCGCATAGCCGGCGCGTATGACCCGCGCGAGCCCCGGCTCCTCCAGCCCGAGGCTCTCCAGGAAGGCGCGCTTTTCCTCCGGGTCGGTCAGCGCCGCCACCTCGGCCTCGATGGCGGCGGAGATGACCACCGAGACCGCCCCTTCGGCCGCCGCCCGCTCGGCGACCTTCGCCGACCAGGCGTTGCCGGTGGCGGCCGCCGCCTCCTCGACATTGCAGACATAGAGGACCGGCTTGCCGGTCAGGAGCTGGAGCCGCCGGAACAGGGGCCGTTGTTCCTCCGGCACCGCCGCGCTGCGGGCCGGGCGGCCCTGGCGCAGCGCGTCCAGCGCCGGTGCCATCACCTCCAGCAGTGCTTTCGCTTCCTTGTCCCCGCCGCGGGCGCGCTTGGTGGCGGCGTCGACGCGCCGCTCCAGGCTTTCGAGGTCGGCCAGCATGAGCTCCGTCTCGACGATGTCGGCGTCGCGCAGCGGATCGACGCCGCCCTCTACATGGGTGACGTCGCCGTCGTCGAAGCAGCGCAGAACGTGCACGATCGCGTCGACCTCGCGGATGTTGGCGAGGAACTGGTTGCCGAGCCCTTCGCCCTTGCTGGCGCCGCGAACCAGGCCGGCGATGTCCACGAACTCGAGCTGCGTCGGGATCACCTTGGCCGATTTGGCGATCGCGGCGATTTGCTCCAGCCGCGGATCCGGCACGGAGACCCGGCCGACATTCGGCTCGATCGTGCAGAAGGGATAGTTCGCCGCCTCGGCCGCTGCGGTCGAGGTGAGGGCGTTGAAAAGCGTCGATTTGCCGACATTGGGCAGCCCGACGATGCCGCAGTTGAAGCCCATTTAGCCTCGCGTTGAAGACAAGAGTGTGGAACCACGGAGACGCAGAGGCACAGGGAAAAACGGAAACGGGTCTGGATGGCCTTGATGCTGGCCTGACCTTGTCGTTGCCGGGTTTGACCAGGCAATCCGACCATGGATGCCCCGGACAAAGTCCGGGCATGACCCGGAAAGCGCCTCTGGACCCGCTTGCAATCCCCTTTAATCCTCTGTGTCCCTGTGCCTCTGTGGCTCGATGGTCTGCTGCGCCTTTGGCTTCGGCGGGTTGGTCAGCACCGTGACCTTGTTCATGAAGCCGTTCGGGTCACCCGCGACCAGCAGGGGGAAGGCCTCGGCCACCGCGTCCAGCAGCTTGGCGACCATCGGCTGCTCCTCCTTGGTGAAGCCGTGGAGCACATAGCGGTGCACGAGCTCGGGCCGGCCGGGATGGCCGATGCCGAGCCGCACCCGCCAGTAGTCCGGGCCGATATGGGCGTCGATGCTGCGGATCCCATTGTGGCCGCCGGAGCCGCCGCCGCGCTTCACCCGCACTTTCCCGGGCTTCAGATCGATCTCGTCGTAGATGACGATCACCCGCTCCGGCGGCAGTTTGTAGAACTGAACCGCCGCCGCGACCGCCCGGCCCGAGTCGTTCATATAGGTCTCGGGCTTGAGGGCGATCACCTTCTCGGGCCCGACCTGTCCCTCCGAGGCGAGGCCATGGAAGCGGGCGCGTGCCGGCCCGAAGCCATGGCGGCGGGCAATCGCGTCCACCGCCATGAATCCGATGTTGTGGCGATCCCCGGCATGGCGCGGGCCGGGGTTGCCCAGCCCGACGAGAAGCAGCATGACCCGGTCGGCGCGGCCGCCTTATTCCTTGGCTGCCGCGGGTTCCGCCCCGGCCGCCTCGCCCTCGGTCTCCGCCGTCTCGGCCTCGACCGGCGCCACCGTCGGCGCCGCGATCGACGCGACGGTGAAGTCGCGGTCGGTGATCGCCGGCGTAACGCCTTCGGGCAGCTTCACCGTGCTGATGTGGACGGTGTCGCCGATCTCGAGCCCCTGAAGGTCGACGGTAATGGAGGTCGGGATCTGGTCGGCCGCGCAGATCAGCTCGATCTCGTGCCGCACGACATTGAGCACGCCGCCGCGCTTCAGGCCCGGCGAGAGTTCCTCGTTGATGAACACGACCGGAACCTCGACGTTCACCTTGGTGTCGGCGGCGACCCGCAGGAAATCGATGTGAAGCGGCCGGTCGGTAACCGGGTCGAACTGGACATCGCGGGCCAGCACCCGATGACGCTGGCCGTCCAGCTCAAGGTCGAACAGGGTGGCGAAGAACCCGGCCTTCTGGAGCTCGCGCTGGAGGTGGCGCGGCTCGATCGAGATCAGTACCGGTTCCTGCTTGTTGCCGTAGATGACGCCGGGGATTCGCCCCGCGCGCCGGGTCGCGCGGGCGGCCCCCTTTCCGGCCCGCTCCCGCCGTTCGGCGGGCATGCTTTGAACTTCGGACATCTTTGTCTCCTTTTCCGTCCGTTTCGCCCCGTGCCGGCCTCCAGGGGTGCCGGCACGGATCCTTGGCTTGCGATCGGGGTCCGATCGTCCCGATGCGATCGGTTTCGGCCTAGTCGAACAGGCTCGAAACCGAGCGTTCTTCACTGATGCGCCGGATCGCCTCGGCCATCAGGGGCGCGATGGTGAGCTGCCGCACGGTCTGCGAAACGCGCACCGCCTCGGTCGCCATGATGCTGTCGGTGATCACCAGCGACTCGATGGGCGAGGCGGAGACGCGGGCGACCGCGCCGCCCGACAGCACCCCGTGGGTCACATAGGCACTGACCGACTCGGCACCCGCTTCCTTCAGCGCGATCGCGGCGTTGCACAGCGTGCCGGCGGAATCGACGATGTCGTCGACGAGGATGCAGGTCCGTCCCGCCACCTCGCCGATGATGTTCATGACCTCGGACACGCCCGCTCGTTCGCGGCGCTTATCGATGATCGCCAGGTCGGCGTCAAGGCGTTTGGCGACGGCCCGCGCGCGGACGACGCCGCCGACGTCCGGCGAGACGATCGTGAGGTCGCGGCCGGACAGCCGCTCCTCGATGTCCTTGGTCAGCACGGGCGCGGCGAACAGGTTATCGGTCGGGATATCGAAGAAGCCCTGGATCTGCCCCGCATGCAGGTCGAGGGTGAGGACCCGGTCGGCGCCCGCGACGGTGATCAGGTTGGCGACCAGCTTGGCCGAGATCGGCGTGCGCGGGCCCGATTTCCGGTCCTGCCGGGCATAGCCGAAATAGGGGATGACCGCGGTGATCCGGCGGGCCGAGCCGCGCCGCAGCGCGTCCAGCGTGACCAGAAGCTCCATGAGGTTGTCGTTCGCCGGGAAGGAGGTCGACTGGATGACGAAGACGTCCTCGCCGCGCACGTTCTCGTGGATCTCCACGAACACTTCCATGTCCGAGAAGCGCCGCACGCTGGCTTGCGTCAGCGGCAGGTTCAGGTAAGCCGAGATCGCCTCGGCCAAAGGCCGATTGCTGTTGCCGGTGAGAATCTTCATTCCAAACCACCCCTCTCGAGGCGCGGGTCTGAAACGCGTCGCCGCGGTCCCTCGCCTCGCCATCCCGCATGGCCATCCCGCAAAAGCAATCCCACCGGGGCAAGGCGCGGCGGACTTTATCAAGCCGTCACGGGCCTGTAAACCGGCTTGCCGGAGCCGCGGCCGCCACGCGCAAGCAATTGAATTGCCTAGATAACGACTCCTTCGACGGGCACGAACCGCGGGAAGTGCTCACCGGCCTCTGCCAGGTCTGCGAGGCACCGGGTTTCGGCAACCTCGGCGATGCGCCGGCGCAGCGCCGCGACCCGTTCGTTGGTCCGGGCGCGGTCCGCCGCGTCTGCGGCGATCCATTCGAAGATCTCGAGATAGCTGTCATCGACGGTCGAGCGCAGGAGCAGGACGGGGCGGGCCGTGGCCAGGCCTTCCCGTCGCAGGCTCGGCACGTGGTCAGCCAGAATCTCTTCCAGCTCGCGCGACCGGCCGGGCTTCGGGCGATAGACCGCGATGACGACGAAGCCTGTCATCTCTGCCTCCTCCTGTTGCGAAGCGCATTCGGGCCGGATCGGTTCCCGAAAGCCCGCCCGAAATCACGACGGTGACTCGGGCCGGATTGTAGCGCAGGCGGGGCCGGCGGCACGCGCGAAACCGCGCGGGTGCCTTCGCAATCATTTCAAGTATTCACCCCATATCTAGAAAATATATCTATGGAAGCACTTTATATTGTCTCTGAAAATACTGATGATTAAGAAATTATTCAGGTTAACAAACAGATTCATGACCGTTAAAACAGGCATGAGGCGGATGCTTCGTTGGCAAACGGGCGAGAAATAATAACATATACAGTAACCATATCTTAATATGAAATGCTTATTGCCAAAAATTGTAGTGGTCCTAATCGGCCGCTGCTTAGGTGACTACTTTGGGGAGTCAAGAATGGCAATCAAAGCGAAGTCGTCGCGCCGAAGGGTTGCGACTGCCCGGAAGCGGACCGCGACGCGCAAGCCGTCCGCGAGCCGGAAAACGACCAAGCGGGTCGTCGCCCGGAAGCGGGTGACGGCCAAGAAGCCCGCGGCGCGCCGGAAAGCCGCGGCGGCCCGCAAGTCTGTGGCCCGGAAGACCACGGCCCGGAAGACCGCGGCCCGGAAGACCACTGCGCGGAAGACTGCGGCGCGCAAGACCACCGCGCGTCGCAAGACGACCGCCCGCAAGACGGCGGCCCGCAAGACCACGGTCCGCAAGACCGCGACGAAGCGGGCGGTTGCGGCCCGCAAGTCGGTCGCCCGCAAGCGTATGACAAGCAAGGGCAAGCGGACCACGCGCCGGTAACCGGCCTTGCGCTGTCCTTCGCGGCCGATCGGGGCCCCGCTGCCTCGGCGGCCGAATCAAGCCGAAGCCCCCAAGGCCGGAGGGCCCGCGACCTCGCGGGCGGCGGGTTCCCGCACCGGCCTTGGGGGTTCTTCATGCCAGCCTCTTGGCCAGGGCACCCGGCCAGGGTTCTTGGGTGCCGCGCCGAGGGGCTGAAAACCACGCAGACACGGGAAGAAAACCCGTCCTCCGCGCCTCTGTGGTCCGGACCTCCTTCGGGACGGACGGGCTATTCGGTTGCCTTGGGGTCGCGTTTGGGCCCGTAGCCGCCGAGGAACGCCTCGACGCCGCCTTCCGCGACGCGCGCAAGCTCGCGCTCGTCGAACTCCGCCTCGATGCCGAGCAGCCGGCGCAGATAGGCGGCGCCGCGGATCATGCCGATGAGCTGCTCGGCGGCGAGGCGCGGGTCCGGGACCCGAAGGAGGCCGCGTGCCGTCGCCTTCTCGAAATAGGAGGCCAGCCGCGACAGCGCGGCGTCCGGGCCGGATTCGTAGAAGATGCGGCCGAGCTCCGGGAAGCGCGGCGCCTCGGCGACGACCAGGCGATAGATTGACAGCGCCTGGTCCGACAGCAGGAACGCCGCGTAGCAGCGTGCGAATGTCAGAAGATCGGCCCGGACGTCGCGGATCTCGCCCTCTGGCGACCAGAGCGCCTCCGACCTGCGGCGGCATTCGCCGCCGATGATCGCCGCGAACAGGGCCTCCTTGCTGGGAAAGTAGGCGTAGACGGTGGCCTTCGAGACGCCGGCCTCACGGGCGATCGCGTCCATGCTCGCCGCGCCGTAGCCCTGGGCCATGAACACCCGCCGTGCCGCATCGACGATCTGCCGGGCCTTGGCGCCCGCCGGCAGGTCCGGCGGCAGGTCCAAGGGCCGATCCGGGGGCGATTCCCGGAACGGCTCCTGCGAGAGCGCCCGGGACGATTCCCGTGTCACCTTCTCCGCGGCCATCTCGCTGCCGCCATGTCCTTGTAGTCGTGACCGAATCGTATCGTTTTCACGAAACCGATTAGACAAGGGTTGAGGAGCGCCGCGCAAGGTACTTCTGGCGGCGGTCGGGGCCGGGAGGGCCGGCAGGGACAAAAGGGTTTCGATCCGGTAGCGTAACGTGTACGGTCGGACCATGCGAAGCAGGACGATCCAACCGGAACCCAATCCGGAGGATCGAACGGGGGGCGGATGACGATTCATTCATCGCGCATGGAAGGCTGGCGGGGGCGCTCCGGCCGGTTCTTTGCCGGCCGGTTCATGGCCGGGCCGGCCGCCGTCGCGCTGATCGCGGCGCTGCTCGCCGGGGCCGCCGCCGGTCCGGTCCGGGCCGAGATCGAGCCGGTCGCCTGCGACGGGCTCTCCATCGCGGTTGCCGATGGGCCGCCCGGCACGGTGCGGTCCTGCAAGGCGGGGCAGGTCATGGTCTCGAACGGTGAGGGCGCGCCGATCCCGCTCTCGGTCGAAGCCATCGTCGAGGCGGGGGAGACCTCCTGGCAGGCGGTCCTGTCCTACGCCATCAACGGCCGCGCCTATCTGTATCGGCGCGAGGTGACGGCATTCCTCGAGGCCCAGAACTGGTTCCCCGAGGCCCGGAACTGGGGCGAGGTCGGCCAGGTCGGCGCCTTCCGCACGGTGCGCTTCGAGGCACGGCCGAACGAGGGCGGTGGTTACTGGCAGTGCGTCGGTTTTGTCCGCTACAGCGGCCCGGTCCCGCGCTCCCTCGGCGGCTTCCGCCGCGCGCTGGGCGGCGCCTACTGCACCGATCAGAACGCCCCCGTCTCCGCGCACCAGGTCCGCGGCGTCCTTCAGGCCCTGCGGTATTAGCGGTCTGACGCGGGCGTCAGTCTTTCGAATCCCTCGGCGGCCAATGAGTCCTGACGGGATAGACGGCGGCGTAACGGGCCCCATTGGCCTCCGCGATCCGGGCCACGAAATCGTGCACCTCGGCGTCGCAGATCGAGCCGGTGTCGTCGCGCTCGATCTCGTAGACGCTCTTGGCGTCCGGAACGGCGACATGCACCTTCAGGGCGGTCGCGCCGTCCTGCCGGCCCACGACCTCCGCGAACACCACCGGCTCCGCCCGGCTGACGTCCTTGGCCCGCTCGTAGCTGACGAACGCCACCACGGCTTACCTGTCCCTGGCGGCGACAATGGGGTGCTCCGTAACATAGTGACGGAAGCGCGGCCGGCGACTCATTGACGAGGTTAACCCGCGAGCCTGCGCAAACCCCGCCCGCCAATGCCACCTCGCTGGCTGGTGCGTCCTGGAACGGCGCCGTCGATGGCCGGTTCACCGCGTCAGCGGCTGTTGCGCCCATGAAATCCCCGAAAACCGCCTTTGCACGGGGTCGTTTTCCTGTCGAAAGATAGCGGGACCTATGTCCCCCTCCGCCCCGGCGACCGCCCGCGCGGCTCCGGTCCGGGAACGCCGCGCGCAGGGTCGCGTTAGGGAAGGGGAGGCCGGCCCCGCGCCGGGCCTCCCGGATTCGCGGACGCCCCGGCCATGAGACCGCTGCCATGAAGTCCCCGGTCGAGCTGCGCCACGACCATTTGCGGCAGCTCTATTTCAGCGAGCGCGCCAAGCGCGAGGGAATCCGCGGCAGCATCGCCACCCCGCTAGCGGCGATCGCCTTCGTCGTGTTTTCCCTGGGCACGCTGGCGACGGAGTTCGACGCCGCCCGCTGGCGGGAGCCGGCCTCCCTCGCCATCATCGCGCTGGGCCTCGGCAGCGTCCTGGCCCTGTTCGCCGCGGCCTATCACGCCGTCATGGTCGAGTGGCTGTTCGTCTATCACGAGCCCCCGGGCCTCGACGACCTGCTCGCCGCCGAGGACCGCATCCGCGCCGAGAACCCGGAGGCGACCGAGACGCAGCTCACCGAGCTGCTGACCGCCGGCTACGCCATCGCCTACCGGCAATATCTCTGCGGCAACGTGGTCAGCGCCCGCGCCCGGACCTGGTCGCTGCGCTACGTGCTGCTGTCGCTCCTGCTCCTGGCGCTGAGCTTCGCCCTGCTGCCGCTGCATCTGGCCGGGTGAGGGGGGCGCCGCGTCGGCCGCGGGGGCATATGTGGAAGGAGGCCCGCCCATGTCGCGATGGCTCGACCGGATCTTCACGCGCCGCCCGGAGGCGTTCTGCTTCGGCGATCTCCCGCCGCGCGTCTGCCGCCGCCTGTTGCCGGCGTTCCGGGAGCTCACGAAAGAGGAGGCGGCGCTCCAGGCGCGGATGGGGCTGATCGCCCGGCCCTGCCTTCTCGTGATCGACGAGGAGATGGCCGCGATCGTCTCCCCGACGCGGCGGGCCCGGATGGAGGCCGAAGAATCGCCGTAGGGGCGGCCCTACGTCACGCAGGTCGCCAGCGCGCCGAGCGTGAAACGCCCGCCGCAGCGACACCGGCCACTGGATCGGACGGGGCCAACATGGTTTTCTAACGATCGCCGCCGCGCTCGCCGCGGCGTCACACCATCGGAACAGGGGGGAACGCCATGTCCATCATTGCAGAGCTGCGCCGCAGCCCGATCGATGCCGTTACCCGCCACGGCATCGCGGGGATCGCGGAGCACCACTCGCTGGGCACTCAGCTCATGCGGCTCGGCAGCGCCAACATGATCGCCTCGACCGCCGACTCCCATCGGTTGCTGGTCAACCTCGCGGTCGCCGTCGAGGTCGCGTCCTATGACGGCGTGGGAAACAAGCTGCGCGTCTCCGCCCTGCCGCCGGGCGTCGGCGACTCGCGGGTCCGCTACCTGCCCTATCAGGACAACAAGTGCTGGTACGTGAAGCTCGACGACGCGGCCGACGTGTTCGTAACCGCCGAGCTGACGGGGTGCGACATCTACGTCTATGGCGACCGAAGCAATCCCTGGGTCTGCCACGTCAACCGCAACGACATGGGCAACCGGCCGGTCGCGGAGGGATGCCGCGCCAAGCGGACCATGGCGAGCAACGCCATGATCCGCGAGGCCGCCGGCGGCCCCCCGCCGGTGCCGGTCGGGGCGTTCACCCGCCAGGACTACAGCGGAACCGGTTACCAGGGCGCCTTTGTCCTCGGCCACAAGAAGAACGGCGACTGGTACTTCTTCTCCTTCCTGAAACTGACCTCCGGCTACGCGATCGACGTGATCAATCCCTGACCTGCCGCCGCCCCGCCTCGGAATCCCCCCCTCAGCGGGAGGGGGCAGGGGTCCGAGGCGCCGCCGGGTGCCCGCGCAGGGGAGGGGCGGCCCTACATCACGCAGGTCGCCAGTGCGCCGAGCAGGAGCATGATGACGAACATGATGAGGTAAGGCATCTGCGCCGCCCCGTCATTCGGTCCCCGTGGTTCCCTTGCTCACTTCACGGACCGTGTTTCACTTCACCACAAGGTCCAGCGGCCGCTTCGACAGCGCCTCGCAGCCGGTCTGGTTCACCAGCACCGTCTGGCCCGTGCTCATGGCGAGGCCGGCGTCGCTGTCGAAGATGATGATGTGGATGAAGAACACCATCCCCGGCGCGGCCTCTTCCGGGTTGCCGTGATAGAACATCGGCCAGTCCATCCAGTTCGGCGCGAAGGTGGCGCCGAGGCTGTAGCCGGTGGCGTTCATCCGATGCGCCTGATAGCCGGCGGCGTCGACGACGCGGGCATAGGCGTCGAACACCTCGCCGATTGGTCGCCCGGGCTTGAGCGCCGCCTTGCAGGCCTCCAGCGCGTCCACCGCCACCTTGTGCATCTCGACCTGCCGCGCCGGCGGCTTGCCGATGCACAGCGTCCGCATCAGGCAGGAATGGTAGTGCCGGTAGACCCCGGCGAACTCGATCGTCAGCTGGTCCTGCGGATCGAGGTGACGGCGTCCGGTGAAGTAGCGGCAGAGCAGGGCGTCGCGGCCGGAGCCGATGATGAACTCGTTGGCGGGATCGTCGCCGCCGCCGCGAATCACGGCCCCCTGCATTGCCGCCAGGATGTCGCCCTCGAAGGCGCCGGGCTTGGCCAGGCGCACCGCTTCGTCCAAGGCCGCGTCGGCCAGTTCCGCGGCGCGCCGGACATAGCCGATCTCCGTCGGGCTTTTCACCACGCGCAGCCGGCTCACCAGGTCCGATACGTCGACCAGCGTGCAGAACCCGTCGAGCGTCAGCATCAGCCTCAGCCCGTTGCGCGCGGTCAGGCCATAGGCCTCCAGCTCCACCCCCAGCTTCTTGCCGCGGCAGCCATGCTCTTCGAGGATCGCCTTCAGGTCGCGCGCCGGCTCCGCGTCCGGGGCGTCGCGCCAGATGCGGATGTCGTCGATGACCGAGGTGTGCTGCGCCTGCCGCAGGTCGGGCGCCCGGGTCAACAGGGTCATCCGGCCGTCGGCGCCGAGATAGAGGCATTGGAAGAAGACGTAGCCGAAGGTGTCATAGCCCGTCAGGTAGTACATGCTCTCCTGGCGGAAGATCAGCATTCCTTCGAGGCCGCGGGCGGTCATCGCCGCGATCGTCCGGGCGCGGCGGTCGGCGAACTCCTCCCAGCTGAAGTGCAGCGCCATCCCTTGTCCCTCCTCCCCGTTGGCTTCGATCTCGGGCCCGATCCGCAGTCGGGCCAATCTCTCGTTCAGTCCAGCCCTATGACCGACAGGCCGCGGCCGTAGTCCGGCTCGCCGCGAAGGGTCGCGCGGCGGTAGCTGAAGAACCGGTCCGCCTCGGCGCAGGTGTCGTGCGGCGTCCGCTCCACCGCGCCCAGGCCCAGCGCGCGCAGCCGCGCGGCGACATAGCCCGGCAGGTCGAACAGGAAGCGGCCGTCCTCGCGCCCCGGCGACGGCCGGAAGAAGGCGGCGTTGCCGGGGTCTTCCGCCAGGAAGGGCGCCGGGAATTCCGGCCCCACCTCGTAGGAGTCCTGCGCGATGCAAGGGCCGATGCCGGCGCGGATCCGCGCCGGCCGGGCGCCGAGCGCGACCATCGCCTCGACCACGGCGGCGAGCACGCCGCCCACCGCGCCGCGCCAGCCGGCATGGGCGGCGCCGATCACCCCCGCCTCGGCGTCGGCGAGAAGCACCGGCGCGCAGTCCGCCGTGAGGATTCCCAGCGCGATCCCCGGCCGGTCGGTGACCATCGCGTCCACCTGCGGCGCCGCCTCGCGCGGCCAGGGCTTCTCGACCCGCGCCACCCGGGCGCTGTGGACCTGATAGGCGGTGACGAGGGAGCCGGGCGGCATCTCGGCGCGCGCCACCGCCCGGGCGCGGTTCTCGGTCACCCGCTCCGGCTCGTCCTTGGAGCCGTAGCCGCAGTTCAGCGAGGCGTAGATCCCCTCGCTGACCCCGCCCGCGCGGGTGAGGAAGGCGTGACGGACGCCCGGCAGCTCGGCGAGCGCGTCCAGCCGGATCGTCATATCGGCGCCGCTGGTCATGAGGTCTTCATGGTCGATCGGGGTCCCCCTTGGCCGGCCGGCCCCTCGGCCGGTTCGAAGCCGGCGGGCGGCCCCGCCAGACCCGGCCCGACGATGGCCAGCACCTTGAACAGGGTGCCCATTTGCGCCGGCTGGAGCAAGCGTTCGACCGCGGCGCGGATGTCGCGCGCCTGCTCGGGCGTCGCCCGTTTCAGCAGCGCCGCCGCGCGTAGCCGCAGGCCCAGCCGGTCGAGAAATTGTCCCTGCGGCACCGGGCCCCAGGCCGTGGCGCCGGCCCTCTGCGCGGCGCGGGCCAGCGCGCCGAAATCGACATGGGCGGTGAGGTCGGCGGTGCCCGGGTCCGCCAGCGGGTCGTGGCGGCGGTGGCGGCGCACCGCCTGCAGGCTGTCCCCGAACCCGGCCCCCGCCTCGTCGCTCCCGGCGCCGTAGCCATAGTCGCAGACCAGGGCGCCGCCGCCGAAGGCGGCGACGCGCCGGCCGATCGCCTCGGCGAGGGCAAGGGCGGCCGGGCAGACCTCGGCGACGGCGCCGACCGGCGCGGCGGCTAGGCGCTCCGGCTCCAGGAGCCCGAGCGCCGGCCCGGGCGGCGCCAGCGCGAAGCGGAAGCCGCCCCCTGCGGGTTCGCCCGGCGTCTCGTTTCCCTCGGGATCGGCCTTGTCCGCGTCGATCGTCACCACCCGTTCGCGCCAGCCCGCATCCGCGGTGCGCTCGAACTGGTGGATCGGCAGGGCGTCGAAGAACTCGTTCGCGACGAGCAGCAGCGGCCCGTCGGGCACCGCGGCGAAGTCGTCGTGCCATTGCGGGGCGCCGGCGGGCAGCGCCGCGTCGCGCAGGGCCTCGGCCTGGCGTGCGCGCAGGGCGGCGCTGATCTCGACCAGGTGAAGGCGGATTGCGGCCAGGAATTCGGGCCGCAGCCGCGCGGCGCGCAGCGCGTCCGCCATCAGCGTGCCGCGGCCGGGCCCCAGCTCGACCAGCCGCACCGGCTTCGGCGCGCCCATCCGCTCCCACAGATCGACGCACCACAGGCCGATCAGCTCGCCGAACATCTGGCTGATTTCCGGCGCGGTGGTGAAGTCGCCGGCGGCCCCCAGCGGGTCGCCGCCGCGGCGGTAGTAGCCGTGCTCGGGGTGGCCCAGCGCCTCGCGCATGTAGTCGGCCACCGTGATCGGCCCGGCGAGCCGGATCCGCTTGCGCAGATGCTCGGCCAGAGGCGTCATTGCCGCGCGGCGACCGGCTTGGCCCGCAGGACGAGGAAGAGACCCAGGATCAGCATCGGTACCGACAGCCACTGACCCATCGTCGTGCCGCCGACAAGGTAGCCGATATGGGCGTCGGGGGCGCGGAACAACTCGACGACGATCCGCGACAGGGCGTAGCCGATCAGGAAGGCGCCGCTGAGCACGCCCAGGCGGCGCTGGGCGTTGGTGAAGCGGGCGAGGGCGAACAGCACAAGAAACAGCACGGCCCCCTCGAGCGCCGCTTCGTAGAGCTGGCTGGGGTGGCGCGGCAGCGGCCCGCCGCCGGGAAACACCACCGCCCAGGGGACGTCCGTCGGACGGCCCCAGAGCTCGCCGTTGATGAAGTTGGCGATTCGGCCGAAGAAGAGTCCGATCGGCGTCGCCGTCGCGACGATGTCGGTGAGCGCGAAGAACGGCAGCCCGTACCGGCGCGCGAACAGGAACATGGCCAGGATGACGCCGATGAGGCCGCCGTGGAACGACATGCCGCCCCGCCACACCATGACGATCTCCTCCGGGTTCTGGAGGAAGTGGAGCGGCTTGTAGAAAAGCACGTAGCCCAGCCGCCCGCCGATCACGATGCCGAGCGTCGCCCAGACCACGAAATCGTCGATCTGCGTCCGCGACACGATCCTCGGCGGCCGCTCCGCGAGAGCGTGCGCGTAGCGCCAGCCCAGCACGATGCCGGCGATGTAGGCGAGGGCGTACCAGCGAATCGCGAGCGGCCCGACCTGGATGGCGACCGGGTCGATGTCGGGAAATGGGATGGTGAGGATCGTCGACGTCTCGAAAAGGGTCATCGTCGCCTTATAGTGACCGTCCGATGATGCCGCAAGCGGACCGGGCCGGTTGTGGCGAATGCCCCGGTCCGAAAGCCGGCGGCTTGACAGCGGTGCCGCCGCTTTCCTTTAACCTGTGGCTCCGTGCGGCGCAGCCAATCCGATCACGGCGTCGAGGGCCGATGACCAAGCTCGTTTTCCGGCCGGTCACCAGGCGGACGAAAGACGACTTCGTCGCGTTGTTCGACCGGCCCGGCTGGCAGAAACAATGCTGGTGCATGGTGTGGCGGGCGACCGGCGAGGAAGGCCGCGGCACCGGCGCCGCCGTTCGCCGCAGACAGATGCTCGGCCGCATCGATGCCGGCACGCCGATCGGGCTCCTGGGCTACGACAATGGCGAACCGGTCGCCTGGGTGTCGATCGCTCCTAAGGAGACCTACAGCCGGCTTGGCGGGCCCGAACCCGCGGAGGGCGAGAAGGTCTGGTCGCTGGCCTGCATGTTCGTTCGGCGCGACTGTCGCGGCAGGGGACTGGCGCATGAGCTCATCGCCGCGGCGGTCGAACAGGCAAGGAAGCGCGGGGCGACCGCGGTGGAAGCATACCCCGTCGATCCGGACTCGCCGAGCTACCGCTACATGGGATTTGTGCCGGCGTTCCGCCGCGCGGGATTTGCCGAGATCGGCATGGCGGGGTCGCGCCGGCACGTCATGCGCCTGTTTCTGTGACTCCGACGGGCCAGACGAAGATCCTGCCCCCCGGTTGCGCCGCGGGTGCGCCCGTGCCATATCAACCGGCAACCCCACAGTTCGAAAGGGGATCGCGTCTCCAAGGAGACCCACCTTATCCACGAAGGACCGACACGCGATGCAGACGAACAACCGATTCTTCGACGATCTGGCGCGCGTCGCCGCCGGTGCGATTGGCGGCCTCGCGGGCGTGCGGCAAGAGGTCGAGGGCCGGCTGCGCGACCAGCTCGAGCGGCTGCTCGCCGGCATGGACCTGGTGACGCGCGAGGAGTTCGAGGCGGTGAAGGCGATGGCGGCGCAGGCCCGCACCGAGCAGGAGATTCTGGCGGCGCGCCTCGCCAAGCTCGAGCAGGAGCTGGCGGCGACAGAAGAGGAATCCGAGCCGTCCGTCGGGCCAGAGCCCGAATCCGACGCGACGGTTGAGGGCGAACGGTTGGCGGACTGACGCCGGGAACGTTTCCTGCCCGCCGACTCGCGGGGGTGGCCCGCGGTCCGTTTCCCATACATATTCTTAACAAAGCCGTGCCAATGATTGGTTGCGTAGGGCGCGCCGTTTTGGCACGCTAAATCTCGTGGTAACGCACCCTGCGTTATCCACAACATATCGCGGGCAAGCCGCAAGGCGACGTTGTTCGCCGGCTCACGACTGGAGGGCGCGATCATGGCCATACTCACCGTTGAGCAGTCCTCGCCCCCGACCAATCCCCTCGACATTCTGGAAGAACTGGTGACCGCCAACGAATGGCGGTTCGACCGGGCGTCCGAGGAGGAGATGGTCGTCGAGATCTCGGGGCGTTGGTGCGAGTACCGCCTGTTCTTCGTCTGGCAGGAGGATCTCAGCGCGATGTACTTCTCTTGCCTTTTCGACCTTCGCATCCCCTCGCACCGGCGCGCGCAAGTCGCGGAGTTGCTCGCCATCGTCAACGAGAAGCTCTGGCTGGGCCATTTCGACCTCTGCTCCGACGAGCTGGTGCCGATGTTCCGGCACACGATCCTCCTGCGCGGCGCCACCGGTGCCAGCGTCGAGCAGCTCGAGGACCTGGTTGACATCGCGCTCTGCGAGTGCGAACGGTTCTTCCCCGCCTTCCAGTACGTCGTCTGGGGCGGGCGCTCGGCGGAGGAGGCCGCCGCCGCAGCGATGCTGGAAACCGTCGGAGAGGCCTGAGTGACCATGAAGCCTTACCCAACATGAATCTGGGTGGACCGCTGCTGCTGGTCGGCGGCGGGAAGATGGGCGGCGCCCTGCTTCGGGGCTGGCTCGAACGCGGCCTGCCGCCGGACGAGGTCACCGTTGTAGAGCCGAACGCCGCGGCGCTGGCCGATCTTGCCGGCCGTGGCGTTCGCGTCCTGCCCGACGCGTCGGCGCTTCCCGAAGGGTTTGCGCCGGCGATCGTCGTTCTCGCCGTCAAGCCGCAGGTGATGAACGAGGTCCTACCGGCCTATGGCCGTTTCGTCCGGCCGGGAACCGTTTTCCTGTCGATCGCCGCTGGCAAGACCATCGCCTATTTCGAGGGCCGGCTGGGCGGAGGCGCCGCAGTCGTGCGGGCCATGCCGAACACGCCCGCGGCCGTGGGCCGCGGCATCACGGTGGCCTGCCCGAACGCCGCGGTCACGGCGGACCGGAAGGCGCAGTGCGGGGCGCTGCTCGAAGCCGTGGGCGAGGTTGCCTGGGTCGAGGACGAGGCGCTCCTCGATCCTGTGACGGCGGTGAGCGGCGGTGGCCCGGCTTATGTGTTCCTGTTGATCGAGTGCCTGGCCGAAGCCGGCGTCCAGGCCGGCCTGCCGGCGGAACTCGCCATGCGGCTCGCCCGCGCCACCGTGACCGGGGCGGGAGAACTCGCCCATCGCTCCTCCGAGCCGGCCTCCGTGCTGCGCCAGAACGTAACCAGCCCGGGGGGGACGACGCTCGAGGCCCTCAAGGTCCTGATGGCGCCGGACGGGCTGCAGCCGCTGATGACCAGGGCCGTCGCCGCGGCCACGCGGCGGTCGCGCGAGCTGGCGGATTAGGGTGCCGGCGGTGACCGCGCCGCCGCTGCGGCCCAGCGCCGATCGGGTGCGGCGGGCCCTTCGCGACCTCGGCCACGAGGCGGAGGTGGTGGAGTTCCCGGAGACGACCCGGACGGCGGCGGAAGCCGCCGCGGCGATCGGTTGCTCGGTCGGGCAGATCGCGAAGTCGCTGATCTTTCGCGCCGTGCCGTCGGACCGCCCGGTCCTGGTGATCGCCAGCGGCGCCAACCGGGTCAACGAGAAGGCAGTTGCCGCCGCGTTGGGGGAACGGATCGAGCGCGCGGACGCTGCGTTCGTGCGGGCGAAGACCGGGTTCGCGATCGGCGGCGTACCGCCGGTCGGCCATGCCGAACCGCCGGTCACCTTCATCGACGAGGACCTCCGTCGCTTCGACGAGATCTGGGCCGCCGCCGGCACGCCCTTCGCCGTCTTCCGCCTGACGCCGGCCGAGCTCGAGGCGCTGACGGGCGGGACGGTGATCGCCGTCCGCTAAGGTCGGGCCTCGCCGCGGCTACCGCCGCGAATTGTATCGGATATAGGGATCGAGCTCCGGCATCTCCCAGTCCGCGTAATGCGCTTCGAGGTGCGGCAGCAGGGTTTCCACGCGCTTCGCCGCTTCGTCCGGGTAGGGCGCCGCGGCCAGCCGGGCGGCCAGCTCGCGACCCGCCGCCTCCGGGTCGAACCGGGTCGGCCGGCCGTCCCGCAGCACCACCTCGCCGCCGACGAGGACCGTCCGCACGTCACCGGCCTGGGCGCGCAGCAGGACCAGGTCGCGCGGGTCGGCCTCCGGCGCCACCCAGGGCCAGGTCAGCCGCTCTAAGTCGAGCAGCACGATGTCGGCGGCGTGGTCCGGCGCCAGCCGGCCGAGCACGCCTTCCTTGCGCAGCATCCGGGCGCCGCCGGTCGTCGCCATGGCGAACGGGTCCGTCGGCCGCGGTGCGGGCGTTCTCAATCGGGGCGTCCGGTGCAGGCGGAGCGCGAGCCGCATCTCGGTGAACATGTCCTCGTCGTCGCCGAGCGTCGTGCCGTCCATGCCGAGCGCCACGGTGGCGCCGGACGCCAGCAGGGCATTGAGCGGCGCGATGCCGGCGCGCAGACGCAGGTTGGAGCTGGGGTTGTGGCTGATCGCGGCGCCGCTTTCGGCCAGGGCCTCGATCTCGGCCTCCGTCAGCCAGACACCATGGGCGATCGAGAAGCGGGGGCTCAACACGCCCAGGTCGCGCAGATGGAGGAGGACCGGGCGGCCCAGGAACTTGGGGCCGTAGAGCTTCTCGTAAACGGATTCGGCGAGGTGGGTCTGGATCCCGGTGTCGTAGGCCTCCGCCCGCTCCGCGATGCGCTGCATGAACCCATCGGATACCCATTGCGGGCCGGGCGGGGCAAACCAGAGGTCGATCCGCGGATGCGCCTTGTAGCGGTTCCAGAACGTCTCCATGACGGCGAAGTACTCGTCCTGGTCGATGGCGTTCGGCGGCGGAATTTCCCGCTCGGCATAGGCGCGCGCTTCCGCCGGCAGGGATGCGAGGAACCGTTCGTCCTCGTCGGCCGGCCCCCAGACGAGATGGCTCCGGTCGCTGATTCCGGCGGCGAAGGCGACGCGAATCCCAGCCTCTTCATAAGCCGCCAGGGCGCGGCCCATGGCGGCGGCGTATTCCTCGGCGGTGCCGCCGCCGCTGTGGACGTCGACCACCGTGGTCACGCCGGACCGGAGAAGGCGCGCCGCGCTCAGCAAGGTGTCGAGATAGATGTCCGTCGGGCGGCGCGCCGCGAGCGAAAGCAGCCAAAGCTCCAGCAAGCGATCCGGCACGCCCTGCTGGAGATTCGTCACGCCGGCGCTGTGATGATGGGCATTGATGAGCCCCGGCAGGACCGCGACCGCATCGGACCCCAGCACCGCGGCGTCGGGGTGGCGCTCCCGCAGCCGGCGCCAATCGCCGAGCTCGCGAATCCGGTCGCCGGCAACCAGGACCGCCCCATCGGACAAGACCGGATCGGCCGGATCGGGGCCGGCGATCACCCAGCGGCCTCGAACGAGCAAGGTATCCGTCATCTTCTCCCTCCCTCAAAGCGCGCCCCCGAAAGGCAATGCCATCCGGAGAATTCGGACTAATATCTGTTATCTACTGGGTCGAGGGGCATGGCCGGGGCGCCGCCAGCGTCGTCGGTTTCCCCCTCTTGCCGTCGCAGGTGCCGGAACAGGAGACGAGCATGGCCAAGAAAGCGGATCTTCCCAAACACATTCTCGACCGCGCCCTGGAACTCGCGGCGGAGCGTGGCTGGCGCGCGATTTCGCTCTCCGACATTGCGGCGGCGGCGAAGGTCCCGCTGTCGCAGCTCTACGCCATCTACCCGACCAAGACGGCGATTCTCGACGCCTTCGAGCGGGAGCTCGACGCCCAGGTGTTGGTGGCGGCGGAGAAGGAGGCGCCGGAGGGGTCCGCCCGCGACAGACTGTTCGATGTGCTGATGCTTCGGTTCGATGCGCTCGAGCCGTACCGGAAGGCGGTGAAGGCGATCCTGATCGGCGCCCGCCGCGATCCGCTCCTGGTGCTCGCCAGCCTCGGCCAGTTCATGCGTTCGATGGCGATCATGCTGGAAGCGGCCGGCATTTCCTCGGCGGGGGTGCCCGGCGCGATCCGCGCGCAGGGGCTCGCGGCCATCTACCTCGCCACCCTGCGGGTCTGGCTGGAGGACGAGAGCGAAGACAAGGCAAAGACCATGGCCGCGCTCGATTCGCGACTCCGGCGCGCCGAAAGCTGGGCCTGGGTCCTGGACCGCGGGCTGCCGCAGCGGGGGCGCAGGCACCGCCGGGCTGCGTGACCGGTGGCGAGATCCGCCCGGACCCGATCCGCTGCCCGGTTATGCTGCGCCGCAAAAAATAACTTGACGGCATCCGAGGCCATACACATATTCGCGTCGTTGTGCAGTGCAGCATAGGGGTGCGGTTCTTTAACCCTGTTGGATCGGAGAGACGATATGGCGAAGGCCAGCAACGGCGCCGCTGAGACGGAGTTCAAGGTCCCGAATTTCTCGCAGCTCTATGCGGATTACACCCGCATGCTGGGCGATTTCGGCAAGGTTTTCGGCAGCGCAAAGACGCCCTTCCTGGACGTCGACACGGTGATGACGAGCCAGCGCAAGACGATCGAGGCGCTGACGAAGGCCAATAAGGTTGCCTTCGAAGGCGCCCAGGCGGCCGCCCAGCGCCAGGTGGACCTGATCCGCCGGAGCCTCGACGACCTGGCGCGGATGGGCCGTGAGCTCACCGCGTCCGGAAGCCCGGAGGACAAGCTCGCCCGTCAGGCGGACATCGCCAAGGAAAGCCTCGCCGCCGCTGTCGGCGGCCTGCGCGAGGTCACGGAATTGCTGCAGAAGTCGAACTTCGCGGCGGTCGATGTGATCAGCCAGCGGGTGTCCGACAATTTCGACGAGGTGAAGACGGCCCTGCGGCGGCTGAACGGCAGCCACTGAGCCGCCGGGAAGCCCACCGGGCGTTTATCTGAAGAGCGCCGCTCCGCCCCTGCCGGCGGAGCGGCGCTCTTCGTTTGGGCCGCGGCGTTGCGCGCCGGCCGCTCCGGGTGATAGCTTCGCCGCACGAACCGATCGGGCAAATCCGGTCGGAAAGGCAAGGGCGCAAGACCGGGCGGAGCGGGCCTACTCATGAACGACCAACCTTCCTCCACGACCTCGCCGACGATCACCTATGACGACTTTCTGAAGGTGGACGTGCGGGTCGGGACGATCGTCGCGGTCGACCCGTTCCCCGAGGCGCGCCGTCCGGCCTACAAGCTGCGGGTCGATCTCGGGCCGGAGATCGGCGAGCGCAAGACCTCGGCCCAGGTGACCGCCCACTACCGGCCCGAGGATCTGCTGGGCCGCCAGGTCGCGGCCGTCGTCAACTTCCCGCCCAAGCAGATCGGCAAATTCATGTCCGAGGTGCTGGTCCTCGGCTTCCCCGACGAGAAGGGGGAGGTCGTGCTGGTCCGGCCGGACAAGACCGTGCCGAACGGCGGCAGGCTCTACTGACCCGAAAGCCTCCGGCCCCTCTCTTCCACCGCGAAGACCTTCGCGTCCTCCGACAGCTCATAGACCGTGAATGGCGCGGCCTTGGTGCCGCTCGCGCCCGGCGGGCCCGCGGGCATGCCGGGCGGTGGTTTGTCCCTGATGCCGGGTCGCTCGGACGGCGGGTTTTCCGCCCGGATCCGCACCCGCTTGCCCTGACAGACTCGGAACGCCCGAACCCGGGATCCGGCCGTCATAGCACCGGACATCGGCGCCCGGATAACGCTGGCCGACCAGCGGCGGGCGGGCGTGCCGGTCATTCCGCCCGCTCGGCGGCGGTCTCCCGGTGCAGGACATAGAGTCCGCTCAGCACGATGACGGCCGAGCCGACGCTCACCTGCCAGCCCGGAAGATCGCCCCAGATCAGGAAGCCGAAGATCACGGCCCAGACCATCGCGCTGTACTCGAAGGGCGCCACGGTCGCCGGCGGCGCGATGCGGAAGGCCTGCGTCATGCAGTACTGGGCGAGTCCCGCCAGCAGGCCAACGGCGGCGAACAGGGCAAGATCTCCGAGGCTCGGCGTCACCCAGACGAAGGGGGCGGTCGCCGCGCCGGCGACCAGGAAGACGAGCGACGCGTAGAAGGTCATGCGGGCCGCCGATTCGGTCCGGCCGAGGGCGCGCGTCGCCATCATCCCGAGCGCGTAGAACAGCATGGCCACCAACAGGATCCCGGCGCCGACCAGGGGGATCCCACCGCCCGTCCAGCCGTCGCCGGCCTCCGGCCGGATCATGAACAGGACGGCGGCGAAGCCGACCAGGACGGCCGCCCAGCGTCTGGGTCCGACGCGCTCGCCCAGGATCGGCACGGACAACGCGGTGATCAGGAGCGGAGCCGACATGGCAATGGCGTATGCGCTGGCCAGCGGCATGAGGGGCAGCCCGGCCAGAAACAGCCCGAAGGCCGTCGCGCCCAGACAGCCGCGGCCAAGAAGGGCCGCCAGCCGCCGCGTTCGGAGCTGCGCGAGGCCGCCCTCGCGATGCACCAGCAGAAGGATCGGGAAGAGGGCGAAGAGGCTGCGCAGGAAGAGGATCTGGAAGATCGAATACTCCTCGGTCAGCCATTTGCCGGCGGCGTCATGGGCCGACCACAGCGCCGTCGCGATCACCATCATCAGGATGCCGCGGCGGGCGCTGTCGGCTCGCGGCAACGCGGCCTTACGTTCGACCATGACGATGCCTCCGGTGGCTGACGGCGCTCCACTCTAGCGAGGCGTCATCCTGCGGGTAAGAGGGCAAGGCGCGCCGAAACGTCGCCTTACATCTGGTGCGTTCCACGCTTTTCGCCCGCGGCTTTCTCGTTACTTGGCCGGAACATACCTCCCGACCCGGCGTTTTGAACCAAGGATAGACGCTGAGTCGGCCGGGTATAGCCCATTTGCTGGACAGGAGAGGTTGAGCATATGTACTAGTAAGTATAAGTAAATTGGTTAATGAATGAGTATTTTCGATAATATTAATTAAAATATGGAGCATTTTCCAAACATAAAGGTTGAATTCTTCCTAACGTGCACCCATAATATCGACCAACAGGTGCCGTAAGGCTCCGATAAGATGAGGAGGTTGGTCGTGATTGCTGTTGAGGCTGCCAGGATTATTGCGGCGGGCAAGGCGTGCGCCGCGCTGGCGATGCAGAGGCGGCGCGCTGTGATGGTGGCCGGATGCATGCTCCTGGCCCTGTCCGCTCTGATCCTGTTCCAGATGAGCCCCGCGCCGTCCGTCCTGAGCGGCCTGCCCGAAACGGTCGCCGTGCCGGCCGACCGGCTCGCGGCCAGGGGCGCGGTGGATGCCGCCGTGACCGGCCCGGTGCCCGATGGAGCAGCGGATGCGATCGCGTATATCGAGCGGGTCGCCGATGAAGGACCGGGCGAGCCGCCGCTCGCTCCCGAAGAAAGCGATGTACCCGCCGTCGTTGTCGATTACCAAGCGCTGGACGCGCTCGCGAAGACGCATGACGTCCGGGGCGCCCTGACCCGCGCGGTCACCATCCGGCGGGAGATCGAGTGCCTGGCGCTGAACATCTATTTCGAGGCGCGCGGCGAGCCGGACATCGGGAAGTTGGCGGTTGCCCATGTGGTGATGAACCGCGTCGCGGACCCGCGCTTCCCGGACGGCGTCTGCGAAGTGATCCGGCAGGGCGGCGAATGGCCGCGGCATCGCTGCCAGTTCTCGTGGTGGTGCGACGGCAAGAGCGACCGGCCGAACGACCTCGTCGCGTGGCAGCACAGCAAGATGCTGGCGCGGCTGGTCTATTGGGGCGACACCGCGGACCCGACGCGCGGTGCTCTGTGGTACCACGCCGACTATGTGGCGCCGGCCTGGGGGCAGGTTCTGGAGCGTGCCGTCAAGATCGGCCGGCACATCTTCTATCAGGAGCGGCGCGCGCCGGGTGTGCAACTCGCCTCGGCCTACGAGTCCGTGGCGCAGTAGGGCCCGCCGCGTACCGGTCCGCCGGCTGATCCGGGCGACCGGCGCTTCGCGCCGAAGGCTCTGTCGGGCTTCTTGCGGGGCCTCCCGCCGGCCCTCTCGCGGGTAAACGCCGTGAGGGGGCCGGATTCATTCCGGCATCGGCATCAGATGGGCAGGCGCAGGCGGGCGCGCAGGCCGCCGCTGGGCGAATCGGTCAGCACCAAGTCGCCGCCATGGCTGCGTATGACGTCGCGGGCGATCGTGAGGCCCAACCCGATTCCACCGGTCTCGGGATTGCGCGACCGGTCGATGCGATGAAACGGCTTGAACACCTCCTCCCGCTGCTCCGGCGGGATGCCGGGCCCGTCGTCGTCGATCGTGATCTCGATCGCCTCGCCGCGATGGCCGGCGCGGATCGACACGGTCCGGGCGTAGCGCTGGGCATTGGCGATCAGGTTGCCGATGCAGCGTTTGAAGGCCGCCGGCCGCAGTAGCACCGGCATCGAGTCCTCCTCGGTGTGGAGGTCGATCGTCGCGGTGCCTTCGCGCAGGGCGCTGCCGACCACGTCCTTGAGCAGCATGGTCAGGTCGGTCTCGACCGGCTGCTCGGTGCCTTCGCCGCGGGCGAAGGCGAGATAACCTCCGATCATCTTCTCCATCTCCGCCACGTCAGCCTTCAGATCGGCGACCTCCTGGCTTTCGGGCAGCATGGCGAGCAGCAATTTCATGCGCGTGAGCGGCGTACGCAGGTCATGGGAGACGCCCGCCAGCATCTCCGTGCGCTGGATGATCTGGCGGGTGACGCGGTAGCGCATCAGGTTGAAGGCGGCGGCGGCCCGGCGGACCTCGGTCGCGCCTTCCAGGCGGAAGTCGCCGGTTTCCCGCCCCTTGCCGAAATCGTCGACGGCCCGCGCCAGCCGGCGGAGCGGCCGGATCTGGTTGCGCATGAACACGGTGGCGACCGCGAACAGCACCAGCGAGGTGCCGACCATCCACAGAATGAAGACATAGGTGGTCGAGCTGAACAGGCGCCGGCGCGGGGCGACGACGTGGAGGACGCCGTCCGGGAGCTGCACCTGGATCTCGATGTACTTCTCCAGGGAGCGGGTGTCGATCAGGAACGGCCGCTGCACGATGTCGGCGAGCGCCGTCGCCAGCTTGCGGTCGACCAGGGTCTCGCGCATGAGCAGCGGGTTGAGCCGCAGGATCCGGCCTGGCCGCAGCGTCATCTCGAGCTGCATCGTTTCCTCGGCGATGGCGAAGATGCGCGGGTACTCTTCGGGTCCCGAAGCCGCCTCCATAAGCTTGATAACGGCGGCGATGTCGCCGGCGATGCTGCCGGACAGCCGCCGGGTCACCGTTTCCCAGTGGCTGTCGTAGAAGACCCAGGTCGAGACGACCTGCAGGAGGATAAGCGGCGTGACGATGATGAGCAGCGACCGGCCCAGCAGCGAACGCGGCAGCATGCGCTTCAGGACGACCGATGTGCGTTCCATGGCTCGGCCGCGGATCACGGCCCCTCCTGTCGCGGTCAGTCCGGTCGCAGCATGTAGCCGCGTCCTCGTACGGTCTGAAGGTAGCGGGGAAAGCGCGGAAACGGCTCGATCTTGCGGCGCAGCCGCGCCATCTGGACGTCGACGGCCCGGCTGTTGCCCGCGGTGCCGGCCTGCCGGCTCAGCTCCTCACGGCTGAGCGGCGTGCCCGCGCTCTTGGCGAGTGCGGTCAGCAGATCGGCTTCCACGGTGGTGAGCCGCACCTCCTCTGTCCCGCGCCGCAGGAGGCGGCGGTCGATGTCGAAGCTGTGCTGCCCGAAGCGTACCTCGCGCGGGGTGGCAGGGGGCTCCTGCGGCGGCGGTACCCGGCGCAGGATCGTACGGATGCGCAGGACGAGCTCGCGCGGCTCGAACGGCTTCGGCAAATAGTCGTCGGCGCCGCTCTCCAGCCCCGCGATGCGATCCTCGGCCTCCGCCATCGCCGTCAGCAGCAAGATCGGCACCTTGCTTTCGGCCCGCAGCGCCGTCGTCAGCTCCAGCCCCGTCTCGCCCGGCATCATGATGTCGAGGACGATCAGGTCGAAGGCGATGCCCGCCATATGGGCGCGTGCCTCGGCGGCGTCGGCCGCGACGGTGACGCGGAATCCCTGCTCCGCGAGGTACTTCCGCAGCAGCTCGCGCAGCCGACGGTCGTCGTCGACGACCAGGATATGCGGCATCTCCTCCGTCATCGGGGCGGATTATAGCCGGCGGCGCCGAAGCGGAGCTAGCCGATAGGGACGCGGGCTATACACGCCCGGCGATCGCGCCGGGGCGGCTGAAGCGGGCGCGGTCGGACTCGTTGATAAGACCAAGCAGGACCTTGCGAAAGCCGTCTACCGCCTCGGCCCCGGCGGCGCGGTAGGCGCGGGCGAACAACGCCCGCTGGTTCTCCGTCAGGCGCCGCTCCAGCTCGGCTCCCCGCTCCGTCAGCTCCAGCAGGCGCTGGCGGCGGTCGGTCGGCCCCGGCCGCTGCGTGATGAAGCCCTGGCGGACGAGCTGGCCCAGGACCCGGCTCAGGCTCTGCTTCGTGATCTTCAGGATGTCGAGCAGCTCCGAGACCGTAATGGACGGGTTCCGGCCGACGAAATAGATGACCCGGTGATGGGCCCGGCCGAAGCCGTACTCGGCCAGGATCGCGTCTGGCTCGGCCGTGAAATCGCGATAGGCGAAGAACAGCATCTCGATCCCCTGGCGCAGATCCTCCTCGCGCAGGAACAGGGGGTTGGCCAGTGATTTTACGTCAGCCATGTTGACATATATTTCCGACGGCACTAGGGTTGATCGGGTGTTCGCCGAGGCCCGAAGGGCATAATATAGCGAGGAAACGCTTCAACAAGGGTGGACCGGTATCATGAGTCTTGTTCCCTTCGATGATCGCGACGGCGTGATCTGGTACGACGGCCAGCTGGTGCCTTGGCGCGAGGCCAAGCTGCACGTGCTGAGCCACGGTCTGCATTATGCGAGCTGCGTGTTCGAAGGTGAGCGGGCCTATGGCGGCCGCATCTTCAAGATGACCGAGCACAGCCAGCGGCTGGTCAGGTCCGCCGAGATTCTCGGCTTCAAGCTTCCCTATAGCGCCGCCGAAATCGACGCCGCGAAGCGGCAGGTGCTCGAGGCCCAGGGGTTCGCCGACGCCTATGTCCGCCCCGTCGCTTGGCGCGGCAGCGAGATGATGGGGGTCTCGGCGCAGCAGACGCGGATCCACGTCGCCATCGCCATCTGGCAGTGGCCCGCCTATTTCTCGCCCGAGTCGCGAACGAAGGGCATCCGCATGACCATCTCGAAATGGCGCCGGCCGGCCCCCGACACCGCACCGGTTCACGCCAAGGCCGCCGGCCTCTACATGATCTGCACGATGAGCAAGCACGCGGCCGAGGCGGAAGGCTATGCCGACGCCCTGATGCTCGACTGGCGTGGCCAGATCGCGGAGGCCACGGGTGCCAATATCTTCCTCGCCATGGACGGCAAGCTGCACACGCCGAAGCCGGACTGCTTCCTCGATGGCATCACGCGGCGCACGGTGATCGATCTGGCGCGCCGCCGCGGCCTCGAGGTGATCGAGCGGGCGATCATGCCGGAGGAGCTGGAGCGCGCCGAAGAGGTCTTCATCACCGGCACAGCGGCGGAGGTGACGCCGGTGGGCGAGATCGGCCCCTACAGCTTCACGGTCGGCGAGATCACCCGGGCGATGATGGAGGACTACGAGAAGGCGGTCCACGCCCCGGCCGAAGCCGCCTCCGCAAACGCGGCGGAGTAGCCCGCCCTTCTCGCGATCTCCAGTCCCGGAGGCACGGCGTAACGGAAACGGGACCTCGGTCCAGCCGAGGCAGTCGCGCCGTGCCGCTCCGCTTACGGGCCGGCCCGCCTCGCCTCGACCGGCCCGTCGACCAGCCATGGCGCCATCGGCCGATCATGGCGCGGTCCGGGCCAGGACAGCTCATAGGTCACCAGGCAGCCATAGTGATCCGATAGCATCTCGCCGTCGCGGGGCTGATCGAACATGGCCTCGACCCGGATCGGGCGAACCGACACCGCGGAGCCGTCGGCGAACCCCTGAAGGTCCTGCGTCTCCAGCCACGGCGCATCGCTGTCCGGGAAGATGCGCATGTCGCAGTCCGATTGGATCATCTCGCAGTAGTAGTGAACGACCACGCCCGGAATCCGCGCCATCTTGTGGTTGAAACGGTCCTGGGATTTCCGGGAATTGAAATCGCCGCCATAGACGAAGGGCCAATCCGGGCGCAGGTGACGGTCGAGAAACAGCCGGATCTCGTCCACCTGTCGATTGTGGGCGTAGAGCGACCGGCTGGGGGCGACGCCGGAGGCCTTCCGGGAGTTCAAGTGGGTGTTGAGGACCTGGATCGGCGCCGGGACCCCCGGAACTGCGATCACCGCGAGCATGACGCCCTTGTTGGCGAGACAGTCGTAACCCGCGCAGGTGTTGGCCCCGAAAGGCGTCATCCGGACGTCCAGGATCGGATAGACGCTGAAGAGATACAATCCGCTGGACAGCAGCTTGCCGAACCGCTCGCCTTTCCAGAAGCTGCGGTCGTCCAGGAAATCCTGATCGAGCGGCGGCGCGTCCAGGGTGCTGCGGTCTTCCGCCCCAGGGCCCGGGACCCAGTTCGGATAGCCGGCGCGGTTTCCGATGCGCCCGGCCTCCGGCGTGAAGGCTTCCTGGAGCAGCAGCAGGTCCGGCGCGCGGCCCTCCGCTTGCAACTGGCGCAGATCGGCAGCGATCTGGCGGAACGCGGCGTGCCGGCCCACGCCGAGGGGCCAGGGCAGGCCGCGGACGTTGTAGGTCAGGACCGACAGCGTCGTCCGGAACCGGCCGGCCTGCGGGTCATGGGCGATCTGCGTCGGCTTGCTCGCGAGTTGCGGCAGCGGCTTCGGGCGCGGATGACCGGTGCAGGCGGTCAGGCCGACCGCAGCCGCCATGATCGTCGTGATCAGGCGCACCCTGTCTTGGCGCCTCCGCAGAGGCATGCCGCCACCTTTCTCCCGCGCGCCCCTGTATTGGTCCCTCTATCCGATCGCTTCCTGCCGCCTGCCGGCAATCGCCCCGAATGTTCGCGCTCTCGGCGCCAATGGACGGGCCGAAGGTTCTGGACCGTTCGACCGGCCCCAAGCAGGGCCACCCGCAAGTCCTGCCAGCTTACCCCGTATTAACGACAACAACTTGGAAAAAGTGCCGGCCGTTCCATCGGCCGCCCGGCCTATACAATCATCAAGGTGTGGCCGACGACACCAAGACGCGGCGCGACAGGGGTCCGTTGAACCGGTCGGGGCCGATACCGTCGAGGGAGAAGGCCTTCGCGTCTATTCGGAAACCCAGCGCTTGGCGGCGGCGGTGTCGCTGTCGCGGGCTTCGACCCAGCGATCGCCGGACGGCGTCTCTTCGAGCTTCCAGAACGGCGCTTCTGTCTTCAGCCAGTCGATCAGGAACTGGCAGCTCTCGAGCGCCGCCTGGCGGTGCGCCGAGGCGGTGGCAACGAGGACGATGCGATCCCCGGGCTCAAGCCGGCCGTAGCGGTGGATGATCAGGCTCGCCTCCAGGGGCCAGCGGCGGTTGGCCTCTGCCTCGATCTCGGCGAGCTTCCGCTCGGTCATGCCGGGATAGTGCTCCAGCGTCATCGCCTCGACCGGCGCGCCCCCGGCGATGTCGCGCACCAGCCCGACGAAGCTCGCCAGGCCGCCGATGCTGTGGTTTGCGTCCGTCAGGCGGGCGAGCTCGGCGCCGACGTCGAAATCTTCGGCCTGAACGCGGATCATGGTTCCCGGCCCCGTCTCAGCCGCCGGTCACCGGCGGAAACAGCGCGACCTCGTCGCCGGGAGCCACCGGATGTTCGAGGTTCGCATATTCCTGGTTGACCGCCACGCGCACCACCTCGCGCCGGGCCAGCGCCGCCGCGTAGTTCGGGCCGCGTGCCTCCAGCCAGTCGAGCAGGGCGGCGACGGTCGTGACCGAGGCCGGCGGGCTCACCTCTTCCTCGGCCGTGCCGACCTTGCCCTTGAGCCAAGCGAAATAGAGGATCTTCATCGGTTTACCCTTGCCCTCGACAGCTCCGGGGGCTACAAAAAAGCCGCCGCATTTCCCAATTCTTTCATGGCCTTGCCATTCGATCTGTCGACCGTGGACGAGGCCCGGACCGATCCGGACGCCCTTGCCTATAGGTAGGCCCGTTTTCACCCAGGTCCAAAGGAATAGACCAGCGGCTCCGCGCCTGTCGACCGATTGCGTCCGGCGGCGGCGGACGCCGGAGCCGGATTGCCGAAAGGAAACTATGTCCGCGATCATTCTTCCCTTCGACCGATCGCCGCTCACCCCGACCGACGAGGCCCTGATGGCCGTCGTCGCAGCCGATCTGGAGCGGTTGGGCTTCGAGGTCGCGCGCAAGACGGGGCGCAACCACGACGGCTATGTTATCCGGCTGCCCTGGACGGTCCACCCGCTCTGGACCATCGGTCGCCGCCATACCGGCCGCTACGAGACGCAGAACGGCTTCGGGGCCGTGATCCGGTCCGGAAAAACGCTCAAGGAGGCGCTCCTCCCGGGCTGGATGCCCGCCTCGGCCGCCGAGGGGACGGAGTCCCGCCCATCGACAGGCGCAAGCTGACCGCAATCCTGCCGGGCGTGGCGGACGGCAACCTCCGCCGCGTTGCTTGGCCTACCGCAACGCGCTGAAGGGCAGGAAATCGACCATGCTGCCGGCGGCGAGCTGGGTCGTTTCCTCCGGCAGCTCGACCAGCCCGTCGGCTTCGACCATCGAGCTCAGGATTCCAGCGCCGTCGCGGGGGAACTTGTGGGCAACCAGCCCGCCGTCGCCATCCGGCGCGAGCCGCACCCGCACCCATTCGCGGCGGTTCCTCTTCTTCTTGTGATCGAAGGCGGCGCGGACCCGGAAGAAGACCGGTTCCAGCTCGGTGGCGCCCATCAGCCGCAGGACGAGGGGCCGGGCGATGCGCAGGAAGGTCACCATGACCGCGACCGGGTTGCCGGGCAGGCCGACGAAGGGCACCGGCCGGCCTTCCGACAGGACCTGCCCGAAGGCGATCGGCCGGCCGGGTTTGATGGCGAGGCGCCAGAAATGCAGGCTGCCCAGCGCCTCGACCGCGGCCTTGACATGGTCCTCCTCGCCGACCGAAACGCCGCCGGAGGTGATCAGCAGGTCGTGGTCCTGCGCCGCGACGGCAAGCGACAGGCGGATGATCTCGCGCCGGTCCGGCAGGATGCCGAGGTCGGTCACCGCGGCGCCGAGCTGGCTCAGCAGCGCCGCGAGCGCGTAGCGGTTCGAATCGTAGATCGCGCCCGGTTCCAGCGGCGTGCCCGGCTCGGCGATCTCGTCGCCGGTCGAGAACAGCGCGACCCGGAGCGGCTTCGAGACCTGAAGCGTGGTCAGGCCGACCGAGGCGGCGAGGCCGATGTCCTGGGGGCGCAGCCGGGCGCCGGCGCTCAGGATCTGGCTTCCGGCCCGGACGTCCTCGCCCGCCGCCCGGCGGTTGGCGCCGCGTTTGATGCCGGGGCGGATGACGACAAAATCGCCCTCGCGGCGACAGTCCTCCTGCATCATCACCGTGTCGGGCCCGGAGGACGGGCCGGCCTCGCCTTCCGGCATCGCCGCGCCGGTGAAGATGCGGATCGCTTCGCCGCGCCGCGCCGGCCGCCCCAGCGGATGGCCCGCGGCCGCCCGGCCGGTCACCGGCAGCCGCGTCTCGGCGGCCGGGTCGAGGTCGTCGAAATAGACGGCGTAGCCATCGACCGCCGAATTGTCCTGCCGCGGTACGTCGATCGGCGCGACGACCGGCTCGGCCAGGATGCGGTCGAGGGCGCGGTTCAGCGGAACCCGCTCCGCCTCGGTCACGGTGACCAGGCGGCTGAGCAGCAGCTCCAGGGCCTCGCCCAGGGGCATCAGCGGGCCGCCGGCGGCGAAGCAGTCGTCGCTCAGCTGGGCCATCGTGCGGGACGTGCTGCGTTACCGGGCATCGCGGTCTAGACGGTTCCCTGCCGGGCGGCCGCGCGCCGCGCCGGCAGACCGCAATGGGTGAGGATGAAATCGGCGATGGCGGGAACGTCGTCCAGCGGCAGGACCGGCAGGCCGATCCCCGGCAGGGGCACGTCGCTCGCCACCGCGACGATGCGAGGATCCTCGGGGTGGAGCAGCGGCTTGCCGTTGACTTGGCGGTAGACCTCCAGCTTTTCGTGCGCCTCGCGCTTGAAGCCCTCGATCAACAGAAGGTCGACCGGCGTCATGTGCCGCATCAACTCGGCGGCGCTGGGTTCCGGAGCGCCGCGATGCTCGTGCATCAGCGCCCAGCGATTGGCCGAGGCGACCATCACCTCCGTGGCGCCGGCGGCCCGATGCTCATAGGAATCCTTGCCGGGCCGATCGATGTCGAAGCTGTGGTGGGCGTGCTTCATCGTCGACACGGTCAGGCCGCGGCCGATCAATTCAGGCAGCAGCTTGCGGATCAGCGTCGTCTTGCCGCTGCCGCTCCATCCCGCGAGGCCGAAAACCTTCATCTTCCCGCCGCAGTCTTCCCCAATTGCAGGTAAGCCGGCAGGCGCGGAAAGTCAATGCGAGCGGCCGACGGCGGCGGCCATCGCCGATCAGCGTGCGGGCGTGGCGGATTTGGAGCGGCCGACCGTGGAGGCGGGGCGCCGGGCGGCGGACGAGGCGTTCATGTGGCGCAGGCCGGTGACCAGGTAGTCGTATCCGGTCACCAGGGTGAGCATGGCGGCGAGCCACAGGCCGGTCTCTCCGATCAGCACCACCGGAACGGCGTCAGGTCCGGCGTCGCCGACGATCAGGAATCCCAGGGCCAGCATCTGCAGCATCGTCTTCCACTTGGCCAGGCGGCTGACCGGCACGCCGACCTGGAGCCCGGCAAGGAACTCCCGCAGGCCGGAGACGAGCACCTCGCGGCAGAGGATCACCAGGGCGGGCAGGACGACGAGGCCGGAGATGCGGTCGAAGGCGACCAGCATCAGGATGGTCGCCGCGACCAGCAGCTTGTCGGCGATCGGGTCAAGGAAGACGCCGACCGTCGTTACCTGCGCGCGGCTACGGGCGAACCGGCCGTCGAAGTAGTCGGTGATTCCGGCGGCGCTGAACAGCACACAGCCGACCCAGCGCCAGACTTCTCCTTCGAGATAGAAGAGGCCGACGAGCACGGGGATGACCGCGATACGCGACAGCGTCAAGATGTTCGGCAGGCTGAGCAGCATGAGAGTTCGTCGGCTTTCGGTGCGTTTCCTGGTTTTAACGCCTGTTTCGCCCCTAAACAACCGCGGCCGACCTTTGGCTCCGGGTCGGCTGCACGCACCGGCCCCGATGCAGTCTAGTTTTGGCCGTGGAAGTAATCGTAAATCCGCCTCGCCACCGCGCCGCTGATGCCCTCGACCGCCTGGAGATCCTCAAGCCCCGCTCGTGCCACGTTGCGGACCGAGCCGAAATGGTGGAGCAGGGCTTTCTTCCGCCGGGCACCGACGCCGGGGATCTCGTCGAGCTGAGAGCGGCCGATCTGCTTCGAACGTTTGGCCCGGTGCGTGCCGATGACGAAACGATGCGCCTCGTCCCGCAGGCGCTGAAGAAAATAGAGCACCGGGTCGTTCGGCTCCAACCCAAAGGGCTCGCGGCCCGGCAGGAAGAACCGCTCGCGGCCGGCGTCGCGGTCGGGACCCTTGGCGATTGCGACGACGGGGATGTCGGAAATACCGAGGTCGGCGAACACCTGGAGCGCCGCGTTCAGCTGACCGGCACCGCCGTCGATCAGGACCAGGTCGGGCCAGGTCCCGGCCTCACGCTCCGGATCCTCCTTGAGGGCGCGGGCGAAGCGACGGGTCAGCACCTCGCGCATCATCGCATAGTCGTCGCCCGGCGCGATCTCCCCCGCAATGGCAAACTTCCGGTAGGCGTTCTTCATCAGCCCCTCCGGCCCGGCGACGATCATCGCGCCGTAGGGGTTGCGGCCCGAGATGTGGCTGTTGTCGTAGACCTCGATGCGCTTCGGGGCGGCTTCCAGGCCGAAAACCGCGGCCACGCCTTCGAGCAGGCGCCGCTGCGTCGCGTTCTCCGACAGGCGCCGGGCGAGCGCCTCGCGCGCGTTGGCCAGGGCGTGGTCGACCAGCTTCCGCTTGTCGCCCCGCTGCGGCACCACCAGCTTCACCGGGTGCTTGGCGTGGACCGCCAGCGCCTCCGTCAGCAGCCTTTGCTCCTTCGGCTCGTGGCTCAGCAGCAGGAGGCGGGGCACCGGCTTGTTGCTGTAGAACTGGGCGAGGAAGGCGGCCAGCACCGCCGGCAGATCGAGTTGCCGGTCGTGGCTCGGGAAGTAGGCGCGGTTGCCGTAATTGCTGCCGGCGCGGAAGAAGAACACCTGGATGCAGGTCTGCCCGCCGGCCTGATGGGCGGCGATGACGTCGGCCTCGTCCAGCCCCGCGACGTTGATGGCCTGATGGGCCTGGATCTGCGTGAGCGCGCGGATTCGGTCGCGGTAGCGCGCCGCGGTCTCGAAGTCGAGCGCGTCGCTCGCCGCCTGCATCCGTTCCGCCAGACGCTGCTGGACCTCGCGGCTGCGGCCGGACAGGAAGGCACGCGCCTGATCGACGAGCTCGGCGTAGTCCTCCTCGGAGATGCGGCCGACGCAGGGGGCCGAGCAGCGCTTGATCTGGTATTGCAGGCAGGGCCGCGTCCGGCTGGCGAAGATGCTGTCGGAGCAGGACCGCAGGAGGAAGGCGCGCTGCAGCGCGGTAATCGTGTGGTTGACCGCCCCGGCCGAGGCGAACGGCCCGAAATACTCGCCCTTCGGGTCCTGCGCGCCGCGATGCTTCGCGAGCTGCGGCGCCGCGTGGTTCCCGGTGATCGTGATGAACGGAAAGGACTTGTCGTCGCGCAGCAGCACGTTGTAGCGCGGCAGCAGCCGTTTGATGAGGTTGCCCTCGAGCAGCAGCGCCTCGACCTCGGTATGGGTCGTGATGACCTCGAGCGCCCGCGTCTCGGCGACCATCCGGCGCAGGCGGTTCGGCAGCCTGTTGACCTGGGTGTAGCTGGCCACGCGGCGCCGCAGGTTGCGCGCCTTCCCGACATAGAGGACGTCGCCCTTGGCGTTCGTCATCCGGTAGACGCCGGGTCCGTTCGGCAGCGTCTTGAGCTGCGCCTGAATGACGGCCACGCCCTGCGCGATGCCGCGCGCCTGCGCCGGCCCCGAGCGGCCGGCCGCGGCCCCCGTTTCTGACGGTGTTTCCGGCGCCGCGGCGCCCTCATTGAGCCGGCCGATCACGTCGGCCGGGGAGGAATCTTCGTGCTGTGTCGCGCTCGTCATGCGGTGCATCGGGGATGTGGCGCCCTACGTCCCGAGGGTCGGCGGACGGTAAGTCCAGATATCCACGGAATCTGTGGATAACTCTGTAGATAAATAGGATTTGTCGCGGTTCGCGCCCAGCAAATCCGGCTCTTTGACCTCGTTGCGCAAAAAATAGGCAAAATTCGTAACATATTGAAACTCAATAGAAAAATCGAAGTCAAGTGCAAACGATCTTTCACAATCGCCTTCTTTCTCTTGACTCTGCGGCCGTGTTAACCCTCGTGGTCCGCTTGTGAACAACTCGGCGCCCGGCACTCGCTCCGATCCCGAAGAACCCCCAATATTTCAATAGGTTCTTAACCAAGCGGGGGAATCAACTTGAGCGCCGTATACCACGCGGCGCGACCGAATCGCGGCCCGCTCATGACCCCGCCGTCGCAGACGACACCGTCGAGATCGTCCTCGAGGCACTGACCCTACGCATGATCGATGCTCATGGGGTTGGCTCCCCCGGGGGCGCAGGATCGCCCGAAGCAGGTGCGCGCTACTCGTGCTTGACGAACCCGCGCGACGGCAAGGCCCAGGCGAGATGCTCGCCGCCGTCGAGGGCGATCATCTGGCCGGTGACCGCCGGCGCCGACAGAAGGAAGAGGACCGCCTCGCAGATCTCTTCCGGCGTCGTGCCGCGGCCAAGGGGCACGGCCCTGCAGAGTTCCTCGAACTGTTCCGGCGTTTGTCGCGCGCTCGGAAGGGTCGGGCCGGGGCCGATGCCATTGACGCGGATGCGCGGTGCAAAGGCCATCGCCAGCGTCCGGGTCAGGGTCCACAGACCCATCTTCGAAACCGTGTAAGATAGAAAATAGGGCGTCAGTTTCCAGACGCGCTGGTCGAGCAGGTTGATGATGTTGCCCTGGGCCCCGTCCGGGAGCTGCCGCGCGAAGGCCTGACTCAGGACCAGGGGCGCGCGCAGGTTTATCTCGATATGAGCGTCCCAGGAGTCGCGGCTCACCGTCTCGATCGTGTCCATCTCGAAGAGGGACGCGTTGTTGACGAGGCAGGTCAGCGGCCCCAGCGCGCCCGCCGCGCGCTCGACCAGCGTCTCGACCTCCGCCTCGCGGGACAGGTCGCAACGCAGCGCCACCGCGCGGCCGCCGGCCTCTTCGATCGTGGCCACGACCTCCGCCGCCGCGGCGGCGGATCGGTTGTGATGGACGGCGACCGCCCAGCCTGCCTTTGCCATGCCCAGCGCGATGGCCCGGCCGATGCGCTTCGCCGCGCCGGTGATGAGGACCACGCCGGGCTCCGCCGCCCTGGGCGCTGTGTCAGAGGGTGATTCGACCATGCGCCGGACAATGAGCCAAAGCGACGAAGGGTGCAAGTGGGCCGGCCGTCCCGCCCCGCGAGACGCGGCGGGTCACGCCCCTCCCCTTGCCGAAGGGGCAGGGAGAATGGCGATCTGCGGGCCTATTCCTTCGGCTTGAGATCGAGCGCCGCGGAGTTGATGCAGTAGCGCAGCCCCGTCGGCTCCGGGCCGTCCGGGAAGACGTGCCCGAGATGCGCGCGGCAGTTCGCGCAGAGCACTTCGGTCCGCCGCATGCCGTGGCTCGTGTCGGTCTCCGTCACGACCGCCTCCTGCGCAATTGGCTGATAGAAGCTCGGCCAGCCCGTGCCGGAGTCGTACTTGGTGTCGGAGTGGAACAGCGGCGTGTCGCAGACGACGCAGGCATAGATGCCGGGTGTCTTCTCGTTCCAGTACCGGCCCGTGAAGGCCCGCTCTGTCCCCTTTTCCTGGGTCACGTGGTACTGCAGAGGGTCCAGGCGCCGCCGCAGGGCTTCGTCGTCGCGTTTCGCGGTCCTTTCCGCCATCGACTTCTCCTTTTCTCCTCTTCTCCTCTTCCAGAATGCGGCCCGGAGGGCGACTCACGGTCCCCGTCGGCGGCGCCCTTGAGGCCTCCCGCGGGATCGGCCCTGGGGCCGGCCGCGGCCGCCCGCGTCGCGAGGCCCGACGTTCTTGCCGCCCAGCCCGCTGCCGCTCAGGCGACCGGGCAGGCCGGCTGTCGAGCGGGGGAGCGGCCGTCCGTCCGCCGGAAGGCCGAGATCCATCGCCTCGAGCCGCCGGATCTCGTCGCGCAACCGCGCCGCCTCCTCGAACTCCAGGTCGGCGGCGGCGGCGCGCATGCGCTGCTCCAGGTCGGCGATGTAAGCTTTGAGGTTGTGGCCCACGAGGTGGTCGGCCCCGCGGTCGCCGGTCGAAACCGTCACGTGGTCGCGCTCGTAGACGCTCTCCAGGATGTCGGAGATCGATTTGCGGACCGATTCCGGCGTGATGCCGTTGGCGGCGTTGTAGGCCTGCTGCTTCTCGCGCCGGCGGTTGGTTTCGGCGATCGCCGCCTCCAGAGACTTGGTCATCACGTCGGCGTAGAGGATGACGCGGCCGTCGACGTTGCGCGCCGCCCGGCCGATGGTCTGAATCAGCGAGGTCTGGGAGCGGAGATAGCCTTCCTTGTCGGCGTCGAGGATGGCGACCAGCGCGCATTCCGGGATGTCCAGCCCCTCGCGCAGCAGGTTGATGCCGATCAGCACGTCGAAGGCGCCCAGGCGCAGGTCGCGGATGATCTCGATGCGCTCCAGCGTCTCCACGTCGGAATGGATGTAGCGCACGCGGATGCCGGCCTCGTGCATATACTCCGTCAGGTCTTCCGCCATCCGCTTGGTCAGGGTGGTGATCAGCACGCGCTGCCCGCGGGCCGCCGCGTCGCGGCACTCGGCGATCACGTCGTCGACCTGCGTCTCGGTCGGTCGGACCAGGCAGACCGGGTCGATGAGGCCGGTCGGCCGGATCACCTGTTCGACGAAGACGCCCCCGGTCCGCTCCAGCTCCCACGGTCCCGGCGTCGCCGAGACGTAGATCGTCTGCGGCCGCATCGCGTCCCACTCCTCGAACTTGAGGGGGCGGTTGTCGACGCAGGAGGGCAGGCGGAAGCCGTACTCCGCGAGGATCGATTTCCGGGCGTAGTCGCCGCGATACATGCCGCCGATCTGCGGCACGGTGACGTGGCTCTCGTCGACGAAGAGGATCGCGTCGCTGGGCAGGTATTCGAACAGGGTCGGCGGCGGTTCGCCGGGCTTGCGGCCGGTCAGGTAGCGGGAATAGTTCTCGATCCCCGGACAGCTCCCCGTCGCCTCGATCATCTCGAGGTCGAAGACGGTCCGCTGCTCCAGCCGCTGCGCCTCCAGGAGCTTGCCCGCCCGCGTCAGCTCGTCGAGGCGCAGCTTGAGGTCCTCCTTGATCTGCTTGATCGCCTGCTGCAGCGTCGGCTTCGGCGTGACGTAGTGGCTGTTCGCGTAGATCTTGATCTCGGGCAGCGTTCCCGTCTTTTCGCCGGTCAGCGGGTCGAACTCGTGCAGCGACTCGATCTCGTCGCCGAACAGCGACAGCCGCCAGGCGCGGTCCTCCAGGTGGGCCGGGAAGATCTCGACCGAATCGCCGCGCACCCGGAAGGTGCCGCGCTGGAAGGCCGCGTCGTTGCGCTTGTAGTGGAGTTCGACGAAGCGGCGCAGAAGCTCGGCGCGGTTGATGCTCTGCCCCTTGCGCAGCGTGACCGTCATCGCCGAGTAGGTCTCGGGCGAGCCGATGCCGTAGATGCAGGAGACGCTGGCGACGATCACCACGTCGCGCCGTTCGAGCAGGGCCCGCGTCGCCGAGTGGCGCATGCGGTCGATCTGCTCGTTGATCGAGGACTCCTTCTCGACATAGGTGTCCGTGCGCGGGACGTAGGCCTCCGGCTGGTAGTAGTCGTAGTAGGAGACGAAGTACTCGACCGCGTTCTCCGGGAAGAAGGCCTTCATCTCGCCGTAGAGCTGCGCCGCCAGGGTCTTATTGTGCGCGAGGACCAGCGCCGGACGCTGCATCTCCTGGATGACATGGGCCATGGTGAAGGTCTTGCCCGATCCGGTGACGCCGAGGAGGACCTGGTCGCGCTCCTGCGCCCGGAGCCCGGCGACGAGCTCGCGGATCGCCTGTGGCTGGTCGCCGGCCGGCTTGTAGTCGGACCGAAGGGTAAAGGGCGCGCCGCCCAGCGGCGGCAGCGGCCGTTCCGCGAGTTCGAGTGGAGGCATGCCGGAAATATAGGACGCCGCGGCGCCGCGGCCAACAGCGGGACGCGGGCGCCGCCCGGGATCAGGGCCAAGGGATCAGGGCCAGGGGATCAGGGCTGGCCGGCAGCCATGCGTTCCTGCCCGGACCAGGGACGGATCCAGTGCCGGAGCGCGCCGAACGGGACGAGCATCACGCCGGCGACGGCGAGCTTCACCCCATAGTCCCCGATCGCCCAGGTCACCCAGGGCAGGCCGGTCCCGACGAAGGCGACGGTGAAGAAAACGGCCGTGTCGACCGCCGAGGCGAGCACCGATGACACCAGCGGCGCCGTCCACCAGGCACGGTCGCGCAAGCGGTCGAAGATGGCAATGTCCCAGAGCTGGGCAACGAGAAAGGCCGTGCCGGAGGCGAGCGCGATCCGCGGCGTCGCCAGCCACGCGGACAGCGCAACCGCGAGGACGAACCCGGCATAGACCACCCGGCGGGCGCGGTCCGGCCCGAAGGCGCGATTGGCGAGGTCGGTGACGAGGAACGCGACCGGATAGGTGAAGGCGCCCCAGGTCAGCCAGGCGTTCACCGGGAACTGAACGGCATAATTGGATAGCGCGACCACGAAGACCATGGCCGCGACGGCAAGGAGGAAGCCCTTCCGCACGCTGTCGCCCTCCGGCAGGAAGAAAAACCGGCGAATAGATAGCCGCTTTTGCCCGCCGATGCGAGCCCGGTTTGTCGATGTGGCCCCGGATCGCCGGGCCGCGGCGGCGGGGGGCCGTCAGCCGCGCGTGTACCGGTGCTTGATGCCCGGCGGGAACCATTCCGGATCGCCCGCGGGCCTGAGGCTCACGCGGGGCCGCTGGTACGCCGCCGGCGTGTAGTTGGCGAACTCGCTGTTGAGCCGCAGCAGCTGGGCGAGGACGGCCTCGGCAATCGCCTCCGCCTTGTCCGGGGTGGCCTCCTGCCCCGGTGCGAGCTCCACGGTCACCGCCAGATGCGGCGCATCCTCCAGCCCCTCCTTCGCCTCCAGCACGAACTTGCCGGTGACCCAGTCGCGGATGCCCGGCTGCTCAAGCGCCACGCTCACGTTCTCCGGGTAGACGTTGGCGCCGAAATAAGAGACGGCGAAGTTGGACCGGCCGAAGACATAGACGAAGGGCAGGGGGCGGTCGCCCCGCCAGCCGTGCTCCGCCAGGTCGTCGTGCGGGTCGAACCGCCAGTCGGCGAGGAAATGCAGCATCTCGTCATGGGCCACGAGGCCGCCGCTGTCGGCGATGTGATAGCGGACGAGCGGCACCCCGTTGCGGCCGGAGAAGAGCAGCGTCCCGTCCTCCAGGCATTCGAAGTAGCGGGCCAGCGGATCGTACTGCACCAGCGTCGGCAGCCGCGACTGGCCGAAGAGCTGCCGCGCCGCCTCCGGCGTGCGGGCGAGGAAGCGGCGGATGCTGATGCTGAGCGGCGTCTCGTTGCCGAGCACCCCGGCGTCGGCGGTGCCGTAGAGGGCGGCGGAATCGTAGCAGGGATCGGTCGAGCCGACCCGCTCGCCCACGAGCGAGCGCCATTCCTCGCTGAACACCTCGCCGGCCATCACCAGCTTGATGCGGAGCGGCCGCCAATCGATGCCGGCCGCGGCGCCGCCGTCGATCACGTCCTTGAGGAACGGCGGGTAGCCGAGCAGCACCGTCTGGTCGAACAGGGGTGCCAGGTCGCGGACGACGCGGAAGATCTCCTCCCGGTTGCTGCCGGGCGTCACCACCGTGACGGGATAGCCCTTGGCTGCAAGGTAACGGCAGCAGGAGGCGGTGAACATGCCGCCGACCCAGGTGCCCAGCGCGAAACAGACCACCGCCAGGGTGCGCCGCTCCTGGGCCAGGAAGCTGTCGTGGAAGATCTGTTCGAAGCGCAGGGCGGTCGGGATCTCGTCGGCGACGAATCGGGGCCAAAAGGTCGGCGTTCCGGTCGAGCCCGACGACACCGCGACCATGTCGCAATTGTCGATCCGGCCGCCGCTGCACAGTTGCGGCAGCGGATAGGCCAGGATGTAGTCCTGCTTGGTGGTGAGCGGCAGGGCGCGGAAGTCATCCACCGTCCGGACCGCGCCGGGATCGACCTTGCGCCGGGCGAGGAAGTCGCGATAGGCGGGCACCGTCTCGGCCACCTCGTGGAACAGGGCGAGCGCGGCTTCGCCCGGGTCGCGCTCCGTCGCGCGCCTCAGCAGGGCATTAAGGGGCGTGGCAAGGAAGGTCCGGAACGCCTCGTTCGCGCGGGCAAGCCGCTGGCGGTCCATCATGACGTGCCCTCATGGCAGTGGCGCCCGGACCATCAATAGACCATTATCGGGGCCGCCGCTACCGCGGCGGCCCCGATGCCGGTTTCGAGCGCCGACTTTTCTACGCCGACGAGCCGAACAGCAAGGCCAGCAGCAGCAGGAAACTGCCGGCCGACAGGGCCCAGGCCGACTGGTCGGCGATGCGCAGCCGGCGCTGCAGCACGACGCTTCGGGCCGCCCGTCCGTCTTTCATGGTGCCACCTCTCCGATCCGATGGTTCGGGGCTCCGCCGCCCGCGGACGCCGTCCGGCGGACCGGTTGCCCCGACCCTCAGTCAACCCGATCGTCATGGCAGGATCGGAGCGGGATTCGGGCAATTCGAGGGCAAGGCCGGTTGCACGGCGGACCCGGCCGGCGTAAGGTCCATCGCCGATCGGCCGGACCGATCCGTTCCATCGATCCGTTCTCAGGGAACCTTACGCATGCCGTCGTTTCTCGCCCAACGCTTGGGACGCATCAAGCCGTCTCCCACCATGGCTGTCACCCAAAAGGCCCGCGAACTGAAGGCCGCCGGGCGCGATGTCATCGGGCTCGGTGCGGGCGAGCCGGATTTCGACACGCCGGAGACCATCAAGGCCGCCGCCGTGGAGGCGATTCGGCGCGGCGACACGAAATACACGAACGTGGATGGCACGCCGGAGCTGAAGCGGGCGATCGCCGCGAAGTTCAGCCGCGAGAACGGTCTCGACTACAAGCCGGAGGAGATCACCGTCGGCTCAGGCGGAAAGCAGGTCATCTACAATGCCATGATGGCGACTCTCAACCCGGGGGACGAGGTCATCATCCCGGCGCCCTATTGGGTCTCCTATCCGGACATCGTGCTTCTGGCCGAAGGCACGCCCGTCATTGTTCCCTGCCCGCAGAACAACGGGTTCAGGATGCGCCCGGAGGATCTCGAGGCCGCGATCACGCCGAAGACGAAGTGGCTGATTCTCAACAGCCCGAGCAATCCGACCGGCGCCGCTTATGGCCGGGACGATATGAAGGCGCTCACCGACGTGTTGCTCCGCCATCCGCATGTCTGGGTTCTCACCGACGACATGTACGAGCACCTCGTCTATGACGGCTTCCGCTTCGTGACGCCGGCTCAGGTCGAGCCGCGGCTGAAGGAGCGGACGCTGACCATGAACGGCGTCAGCAAGGCCTATTGCATGACGGGCTGGCGCATCGGCTACGCCGGCGGGCCGAAGGAGCTCATTAAGGCGATCGCCAAGGTCCAGTCGCAGAGCACCTCTAACCCCAGCTCGATCAGCCAGGCGGCGGCGGTCGAGGCGCTCAACGGGCCGCAGGACTTCATCGCCGAGCACAACAAGGTGTTCAAGGAGCGCCGCGATCTGGTGGTCGACATGCTGAACCAGGCGCCGGGCCTGCACTGCCATCGGCCGGAGGGCGCGTTCTACGTTTACCCCTCCTGCGCCGGGGTGATCGGCAAGCGGACGCCGGACGGCCGGGTGATCGAGACGGACGACGATTTCGTGACCTACCTGCTCGATGCCGAGGGCGTCGCCGCGGTGCAGGGGTCGGCCTTCGGCCTGTCGCCCTTCTTCCGGATCTCCTACGCGACCTCGACGGAGCTGCTGCGCGAGGCCTGCACGCGCATCCAGCGCGCCTGCGCGGCGCTGACCTAAGCGTCCCGATCCGAGTCGAATCTCGGGGAGGGGCGGCCCTGGGGCGTGCCGCGGCCAGCGGCCGCGGCGAATCCCCTGCGGACGCGGACCGCGCAGCAAGCGGAGGAACAGAGGCATGGCGGCGAGCGAACGGGCGGCTTCCGGGGACGCGGTGCCGCTATGGCTGCGCGCCGCGCCGGCAATGTTCCTTCTGCTGTGGTCGCTGGGTTTTCCGATCGCCAAGATCGGCATCGCCGATGCCGACCCGCTCACCTTCCTGGCGCTGCGCTACGCGCTCGTCCTTGCGGTTCTTGCGCCGCTCTTCCTGTGGCTGCGCCCGCCGCTGCCGTCGCGCGGCATCGACTGGCTGCATCTCGCCGTGGTCGGGTTCCTGATCCAGGCGGTCTATTTCGGGCTCAGCTACACGGCCTTCGCGTTCGGCGCTTCCGCCGGGGCGGTCGCGCTCGTGGTGTCGCTGCAGCCGGTCGTCGTGGCGCTGCTCGCCCCGGCCCTGGTGGGAGAGGCCATCGGCGCGAGGCGGTGGACCGGATTCGCGCTCGGGTTCGCCGGCGCCGTCATCGTCATCCTCGGGCGCTCGGAGGTCGAGGTCACGTCGATGCTCGGCCTCGCTTGCGCGTTCGGCGCGTTGCTCGGCATGAGCGGGGCGACGCTCTATGAAAAGCGCTTCGGGCTGACGCACCATCCGGTGACGGCGAACCTCATCCAGTATGCGGTGGGCGTGGTCGCGATGCTGCCGCTGGCGTTCGCGTTCGAGGACATGAACGTCGCGTGGACCGGAGAAATGCTCGCCGCGCTGGCCTACCTGGTGATCGGCAACTCGCTGATCGCGATCACGCTCCTGCTGGCGATGATCCGCCATGGCGAGGCCTCGCGCGTCTCGGCGCTGTTCTACCTGGTGCCGCCGAGCGCGGCCCTGCTGGCCTGGCTGCTGATCGGCGAGGAGATGCCTCCGCTCGCCTGGCTGGGCATGGCGGTCGCCGCGGTCGGCGTCGCCCTGGTCGGCCGGCCGGCGCCGCGCGTCCGGCGATCCTGAGCCGCGCGGCGTCAGCGGTCGCCGTCGTCCCTCGGTCGCCGCCGTTCCGCAAGCCGTGCCCGGATCTCACGGACGGCGTTCACGACCGTCAGGACGGCCCACATGCCGATCAGGTTGCCCGACAGGCTGCCGAGAGCCTGCGCCGAGAGGGTCGGCGCGGTCCGATCGTCGCTCGGATCGAGGAAAAAGGCATCGAGGGCCCAGAGGGCGAGCCCCCAGCTCACGCCCGCGCCGTAGGCCCGACTGGGAGTCAGGATGAAGACCGCCGCAAGGACATGGCCCGCCAGGACGACAGGGTTCGGCACCGAGGCCACGGCCTCGACGAAACTCAGCAGGACAACCATCGCGCCTATCCTCGCCGGACTCCGCAGCCGTCCCGTCCCCCGAACTCGCAGCCGGGCGCGAATCAGAGTGATCCTGCGCGGCGGCGCGTGCAATGGCCCGCGGGATCAAATCGCCCAGGCGGTCAGAGCGTGCGTTCGACGAACGGCAGGGCCAATTCCACGAGCAGGGCCCAGCTCAGCACCAGAATCGTACCGATCACCGTAAGGGCGAGGCCGAAGCCGGCAATGACGAACCATCCATCGCGCTCCAGCAGGCCGAGCGAAAGCAGCGCCAGCGGCAAGGCCAGCGGGATGTTGGTCAACGGAATCGGCAGCGAGAGGAGAAGCGCCAGGATGAGGCAGGCGGTGCCGATGAACCGTTCGGCCAGGGGCGCCGTGAACTCCAGCCGGCGCGGCTGAAGGAAGCATTCCGTGCGCCGCAGATAGGGCAATGCCCGGTTCACCAGCGTCGCGAACTTCTTCCGGGAAAACGAGCGCCGCAGGACGAAGCGCGGCAGCCAGGGGCCGGGGCGACCGAGCATGAGCTGCAGGGCGATGAAGGCGAGCGGCAGACCGAAAACCGCCGACAGCCCCGGCAGGTAGACCGGTACCAGATTGGGCAGCGTCAGCACGAGTATCAGGAGGCCGTAGCCGCGGTCCTTCAACGCCGAGACGATGTCGTTGACCGACAGGCGCGGATCGGTCTGCCGCTCGATGAGCCCCTCCAGAATCTCCGAGATCCGGGGCCGGATGCTCTCGCCGTCGAGAGTTCCGGTGTCGTCTCTCATGGCAACCGGTCCGACGGGGATGCCGTCCCGCCCCCGATGCGGGCGGTCCGCACCGCGAGCTTGCCGCAAAGATGCCGCCTGAGCAGGAACCGATTGGGAGGGTGGCGCATATAGATACCGACGGGAAAAGACGATGGGATGCCGAATTGGGTGAAACGGTCGGATCATGTAGCCCGTGGGCGGCCAAATACCAACCGGTCTTTTGATCCAGCCGGCATCTGGTTCGAGTCGCCATGATCGGCGGCGATATGGGGACGATGGCAGCCGAATTGAAGATCATTCCCGTTTCCGCCCTTGGAAGGTCACGCGGAAGACACGAGCTGTGCACCGGGCGCGGCGTCCGTTTTTCCTTGCATCGGCCCGGACGGGGCTGAAATCATGAATCGGCGAGAAGAGGGTGGCTCCGGCAGTCGGCACGCCGAGAACCTCCCCGAGATATGGATCAGGGAGAACAACATGGGCGAGAGAACGGCGGCTGCGCCGCGCTGCGCAGCCTTGGTGGGACCCTATCTGAGCGGCAAGACAACGCTTCTGGAAAGCCTCCTTTTCGCCACCGGAGCGATCTCCCGCAAGGGCTCGGTCAAGGAAGGCAACACGGTGGGCGACAGTACGCCGGAGGCGCGGGCGCGGAGCATGAGCGTCGAGGTCTCTGCCGCTTCCATGACGTTTCTTGGCGAACCTTGGACGCTGCTCGACTGCCCCGGCTCGATCGAGCTGGCGCAGGAGACGCAGAATGCCTTGATGGTCGCCGACGCGGCCGTCGTCGTTTGCGAGCCGGAGCCAAGCAAGGCCCTGGCGCTGGCGCCGCTGTTCAAGTTCCTGGACGATCGCAAGATTCCGCACATGCTGTTCATCAACAAGATGGACGCGGCGGCGCACCGGGTCCGCGAGGTTCTGGGGGCGCTGCAGGGTATCTCCGCATGTCCGCTCGTGCTGCGCCAGATTCCAATCCGGGCGTCGAGCGGCACCGGCGAGGAGCCGATTACCGGCTATGTCGATCTGGTCAGCGAGCGCGCCTACCGGTACAAGCCGGGGCAGCCCTCCGACCTGATCTCGATCCCCGACGACGTCACGGAGCGCGAGCGGGCCGCCCGGCAGGAGATGCTGGAGTCGCTGGCCGATTTCGACGACGCGCTGCTTGAGCAGCTGTTGGAGGACGCGGTCCCCTCGAAGGACGAGATCTACCGGCAGATCCGAAGGGATCTGGCAGCCGATCTCATTGTGCCCGTGCTCCTCGGCTCCGCCGAGAAAGACTACGGCATCCGCCGCCTGCTGAAGGCGTTGCGGCACGATGTGCCGGGCCCGGAGGAGACGGCCAGGCGCCTCGGCATCACGCCGGGCGCGGGCGACACGCTGGCGCTCGTCTGCAAGACCTATCATCAGCCGCATACGGGGAAGCTGTCGCTCGCCCGGATCTTCGCCGGCGCGGTGCAGGACGGCATGACCCTCGATGGAGGCCGCGTGAGCGGCCTCTACCGCATGAAGGGCCATGAGCTGACCAAGCTGCCCGCGGCCGGGGTGGGCGAGGTGGTGGCGCTCGGCCGCATGGACGAGGTTGCGACCGGGCAGCTCCTTTCGACCCCCGGCAAGACGGTCCCGCAAGTGGACTGGCCCGCGAGGTTCTCGCCCCTGTTCTCGCTCGCCATTGCCGCCGAGAACCGTTCGGACGAAGTGAAGCTGACGGCCGCACTCCAGAGGCTGATGGAGGAGGATCCGTCCCTGTCGGTGGAGCAGGACCAAGTCGCCAACGAGATGGTGCTATGGGGGCAGGGCGAGATTCACCTGCAGATCGCGCTCGACCGCCTGCGCCAGAAGTACAACCTGCCCGTCAAAGCGCGCCGGCCGAGCGTCAATTACAAGGAGACGATCCGCAAGGGCGTCCACCAGCACGCGCGGTTCAAGCGCCAGACCGGCGGCCACGGGCAGTTCGGCGACGTGCATCTGGAAATCAAGCCGCTGCCGCGCGGCGCCGGCTTCGAGTTTCACGAGCGGATCGTTGGCGGAGCCGTGCCGAAGCAGTACATCCCGGCGGTCGGCGAAGGCGTGCGCGATTATCTCAGCCGCGGGCCGCTCGGGTTCCCCGTGGTCGATGTGGCCGTCACGCTGACCGACGGGCAGTATCACACGGTCGACAGCTCCGACCAGGCGTTCAAGACGGCGGCGCGCATGGCGATGAGCGAAGGCATGCCGAAATGCGATCCGGTGCTGCTCGAGCCGATCTGCCGTGTCCAGATTGCTGTTCCCGCGGAGTTCACCGCGCGCGTACACGGGCTGATCAGCGGTCGTCGTGGCCAGATCCTCGGATTCCAGGCCAAGGACGGATGGTCCGGTTGGGACGAGGTGGAGTGCTATATCCCGCAGGCGGAGCTGCACGACCTGATCATCGAGCTGCGGTCTCTCACGCTTGGGGTCGGGACATTCGACTGGCGCTTCGACCATCTGCAAGAGCTGACCGGCCGCCTCGCCGACAAGGTGATCGAACAGCAGCTGGCCGCGGCCCACTGATCCGCCTCGCGGGGCGGTTGATGGTCACGGATCGCGCCGTGTCATCAAGAAGATATTAGAACAATTCCAAACAACTCTTGAACAACCGCGTCCGGTACTACAGATATGCAGGAGAGGCGTCTGGCGCGGGGCGCTCTTACCTCAGAATGCAGTGCAGATGGGAGTGACGAGTATGCAACAAATCGATATCGGAATCTCTGAAAACGACCGCCGGAGCATCGCGGAGGGGTTGTCGCGCCTGCTGGCGGACACCTACACGCTGTACCTGAAGACCCACAGCTTCCACTGGAACGTCACCGGGCCGATGTTCCACAGCCTTCATCAGATGTTCGAGACGCAATACACCGAGCTGGCGGGGGCGGTCGATCAGATCGCCGAGCGGATCCGCGCCCTCGGAATGCCGGCCCCGGGCAGCTATGCAGAGTTTTCGAAGCTGTCGTCGATCAAGGAGGCCGAAGGGGCCAACCGGGTGCCGGACGCCGAGGAGATGATCCGCCAGCTCGTGGCCGGGCAGGAGGCGGTCGTCCGCACGGCCCGGGAGATCTTCCCGACCGCCGAAGCCGCCAATGACGAGGCAACGAGCAATCTTCTGGCCGACCGGATGGAGATTCACGAGAAGAACGCCTGGATGCTGCGCAGCATGCTCGAATAGGCCCGTCTGGAGGGGCCGGAACGGGGGAGCGCCGCCGCGCCCGGCTTCGCCCGGCCACCGGACGGAGAACGGCGGGGGCGGCGACCGCTCACCGTGAATTGAATTGTCCTGCGGTCGCCGTGCCCTATGCTTCCCTGGCACGGATGGCGGAGGACCGAATGCTGATCAAGGTCAAGCATGGCTGGGAACTGCCGGACGCGGCGGCGACGCCGGAAGACGTCTTCCGGAACCGCCGCCGGCTGATGAAGGCGGCGGCCGTCGGGCCGGTCCTGCTCGCCGCAGGATCGGCTCTCGGCGGCTGCTCGGCCGAGGCGGATGCCGATGCGGGGGATGATCCCTCGGCGTCGCTCTATCCGGTCGAGCGGAACCCTCGATACGCGGTCGACCGGCCCCTGACACCGGAGGACCTTGTCACCAGCTACAACAATTTCTACGAGTTCGGGTCAAGCAAGGACATCGCCAACCGGGCGCAGCGGCTGCCGATCCGTCCCTGGTCCGTAACGATCGACGGCATGGTCGAGAAGCCGTTTACGATCGACATCGACGCGCTTCTCGCCAAGATGCCGCTGGAGGAGCGGGTCTATCGCCTGCGCTGCGTCGAGGCCTGGTCCATCACCGTTCCGTGGAGCGGGTTTCCGCTGCGGGCCCTGGTCGAGTTCGCACGGCCGCTCGGGTCGGCGACCTATCTTCGGATGGAGACCTTCCTCGACCCGGAGGTCGCGTCCGGGCAGCGGGCGGTCTGGTATCCCTGGCCCTATGTCGAGGGCCTGACGATGGCGGAGGCGACCCACGACCTCGCCTTCATCGCCACCGGCCTCTACGGCAAGCCGATGCCGAAGCAGAACGGGTCGCCGCTGCGGCTGGCCGTGCCGTGGAAGTACGGTTTCAAGTCGATCAAGTCGATCGTCCGCTTCACCTTCACCGACGAGCGCCCGGTGAACTTCTGGCAGCAGCTGGTGCCGAGCGAGTATGGCTTCTGGGCGAACGTCAATCCGGACGTGCCGCATCCGCGCTGGAGCCAGGCGACGGAACGGATCATCGGCACCGACGAGCGCGTGCCGACCCGCCTCTTCAACGGGTACGCGGAACAGGTCGCCGATCTTTATAGGGGGCTGGAGAGCGAGCGACTGTTTGCCTGAGCGGGAGGGGCGACGCCACGATCCCGCGAGTTCCCACAAGATGACGGGCCCGGCGCTGGAACGCCGGGCCCCGCTCTTCCGATCCGCGTACCAAACAGGCTCCGAAAGAAAGACCGCGTCAGGTCGCGCGTCTCCAAACCGCCTTCCGGCGCGATCGGGCGCCGAGCCATGCGAGGCCCATGCCGAGGAGGACAAACGTTCCCGGTTCGGCGATTGGCGTGACCTCTGCCGTCGGCGTGAACACCGTCGAGAGCGCGGCCACCGCATCGATGTCAGCACCGGGTGTTTTGCCCCGGTTGCTACCCTGGTTCGGATCGTCGGTAAGGCGCACGAACGCGAACAGGTCGCCTATGCCGAAGCCAAAGGCGTCGATATCAATGCCGGAGGTCGATCCCTCGACGAAGCCGACGTTGAACCAGGTGACGCCATCCTTGCTGATCTCGACGAGAGTGCGCTCCACATTCCCGCCGACCTCGAAGATCCAAAGATCGAAGTCGGCGTTGCCGCTGCCGGTCAGCTTGTTGTCGGTGAACTTCAGCGTGATGCTTCCGCCCTGGCCGAGACTGGCAAAGGAACAGCCCGCCTGCGATCCGCAGCGGTCCCTGCCGTCATAGTCCGGAGCGCCGAGGGCATTGAAGGCGCCCTGGTGGTTGAACGACGGGCTGGATCCGACGCCAGGGTTGTAGCTGACCACGCTGTCCGCATATGCGGCGTGATGGATGGCCGGCAGTGCGGACGCCGGCGTCGCCGAGAACACGGCCAAGGCCGCACCGGCGAGCAGTGCCGGAAGAGCAAAAAGACGCATGACGTGCTCCCCACAGGTTCTTCGCTTCCTATGGGAATAAACAAGCAAATATCGTGCCGAGAATCCGGTACAACGTCTCTCTCTTGAATACCAGGGCTTTACGTCGAATCGACCGGTAAATAAACCTTAATATTTGATAGAATTGTAAAGAATATCGACGATTTTGGCGAGTCTATGTAAGAGGCTCTGACAGGGCTGTTTTCGGCCTGACGGGGGAGTAATTCGCGTCTTTGGGTGTTGATTCCGTGGGCGCGGCGATTGCGGCCACCGCCGAAGGAAACGACGCGGCCTCCTGGGCGGACGCGATCCGCTTCGGGGCTCGCTCCGCGGGGCTGTGGAGGCGATCATGGCGCGGCCGCCCGGCGACCGATCCCGCTTCGCGCCCGCCGACGAACGGCTGATGGCCCAGGTCGCGGCGAAGCTTGGGCCCATGGGACTGCGGATCGAGAGATTCACGCAGCCCGGCATCGATGGATATCGCATCCTTCCGTTCGGCTCGGACGATCCTGCCTGGCTCGTCGTCCGGCATTTCGACGGCATGTACCAGTTGGAGAGCGGCACGCTTCGGACGCTGCGGACCGGGACTGCCCTGCGGGCCGTCCTGCTGCCTGGCTGGTTGCCGGAGTGAGAGCGTGCCGCCGAGCGTCTCCGTCCCGGCGCTCCGGTCCGGCGGAAAAAGAAGGCCGGACCGCTTACGCGGCCCGGCAAGTTAACAGGGAGGCTTCACGTCTGGGAGACGTAGGGTCCGAAGACCCTGGTTTCGGGCATTGCACCCGAACCCGTACGGCGATGCCTGGGGGACCCTGTCGCGGGCTGCCCTAGGCGATCACCGAAACTCGATGTTGCGCTGCAACACGCCCCTTAAGATAGGTGAATTTGCCGCCGGGTCCAGATAGGAAAACACAAAAGAGGCATGCAGAAAACGCATGGCAGCGCGGTCGATGCCGCGCCGCACCTATGTCACAAGGGGCCTTCGGCGACCTTGCGGAGAAGGAAGTCGCGGAACACCTGGATACGCTTCGACCGGCGCAGCTCTTCCGGATAGACGAAATAGGCGTCGATGCGCGGCCCTTCCAGCTCGGGCAGGACGCGCACCAGATTGCCCGCTTCCTGGACCATGAATTCCGGCAGGGCGGCGAGGCCGATGCCCGCCTGCACGGCGCGGAGGATGGCGTAAATATTGTTGACAGTGAGCACCGGGCGGCGCGGCCGGTCCTTTTGCGCCCCGAGCCAGAGCAGCCAGTTGACGTCGGGTACCGGCGGCCGGGTCTCTTCGCCGTAGACGACGATCTTGTGGTTGTCGAGGTCGTCGACCGTCTTCGGCATGCCGTGCTTCTTGATGTAGGCGGGCGAGGCGTAGACGTGCATGTGGACGGTCAGCAGGTGCCGCTGAATGAGCTCCGGCTGGCGCGGCGGCGCCATCCGGATGGCCACGTCGGCCTCGCGCATCGAAAGATCCAGCTCGCGATCCTCGAGAACCAGATCGACGGAAACGTCGGGATAGATTTCAAGGAACTCGCCCATGCGCGGCGCGAGCCAGTTTGCGCCGAGCGCCACGGTGGCGGTGACCTTCAGCTGGCCCTTCGGCCTGTCCTTGCTTTCCGACAGCTGCGCTTCGGCCATCGCCAGCTTGGCGAAGACCTCGTGCGCGGTGCGGTACAGAAGCTCGCCCTGCTCGGTGAGAATCAGGCCACGGGCGTGGCGGTGGAACAGCGCGACGTTGAGGCTCTCCTCGAGCGCGCTGATCTGCCGGCTGACTGCCGATTGGCTGAGGTTGAGTACTGCCCCGGCGTGGGTGAAGCTGCCTGCCTCGGCGACGGCGTGGAAGATCCTGAGCTTGTCCCAGTCCATTCTCAATCGCCGGCCCGGACGGTGTGCGTCACGGAAACCGACTCCCCCTCGGTGCCGGCCTCGCCGGAGGCCGGTCAATCAATCCAAGCAACAAACACTCAAAGCCGTGCGGAAACTCCGGCGCTTTCGCGCCGCCCCAGCGCCCGCGGTCTGGATCTAAATCATAGCCTCGGCCGGCGCCGGGTCATTCGGCCGCGGCTTGCGTCGTCTCTGCCTCCTGGGCGGCGAGGAAGCGCTCCGCTTCCAGCGCCGCCATGCAGCCCATGCCGGCCGCGGTGATCGCCTGACGGAACACCTTGTCCTTCACGTCCCCGGCGGCGAAGACTCCCGGCACCGTCGTCGCGGTGCTGTCTGGGGCGGTCAGGATGTAGCCCTCCCCGTCTATATCCAGCTGCCCCTTGAAGAGGCCCGTCGCCGGATCGTGGCCGATGGCGATGAAGACACCGTCGACGGCCAAGTCGCTCCGTGCTCCGGTCTTCACGTTCTTGACGCGCACCCCGGTGACGGCGGGCGGGTTCTCCGTGCCGAGCACCTCCTCCACGACGCTGTCCCAAAGGACCTCGATCTTCGGGTTGCGGAACAGGCGGTCCTGCATGATCTTCTCGGCGCGCAGGGTGTCGCGCCGATGGATCAGCGTCACCTTGTTCGCGTGGTTGGTCAGGAAGATCGCCTCTTCGACCGCGGTGTTGCCGCCGCCGACGACGCAGACCTCCTTGCCCCGGAAGAAGAAACCGTCGCAGGTCGCACAGGCGGAAACGCCGAAGCCGCGAAACTTCTGCTCGCTCTCGAGACCGAGCCAGCGCGCCTGGGCGCCGGTCGCGATGACCAGCGTCTCGCCGAGGTAGACGTCGCCGCTGTCGCCGACGCAGCGGAAGGGCCGGCGGCTCAGGTCGACCGACGTGATGAGGTCGAGGACCATGCGTGCCCCGAACTTCTCCGCCTGCTGGCGCATCTGCTCCATGAGCCAGGGGCCCTGGATCACCTCGGCGAAGCCGGGATAGTTCTCGACATCGGTGGTGATCGTCATCTGCCCGCCCGGCTGCAGGCCCTGGACAACAAGCGGGTTCAGGCTCGCGCGTGCGGCGTAGATCGCGGCCGTGTAGCCGGCCGGCCCCGAGCCGATGATGAGGACCTTGCTGTAATACTCCTCGGCCATCGCGAAATGTTCCGTCCTTGAAAGGTTTCCCATGGAACATAGAGGCGCTTGCCTTCGCCGACAAGGCGGGGAACGCGCTCACTTGCCCGCCGCGACGCGCATGTCGATCGCAGCGGTCGCGCGTGGGCGGAACGCGGCTTGGCGCGCCGGGCTCCCTTGCAATATAGTTGCGCGCGAGGGCAGGCTTCGGAGAAGAAGAATGCGGCGCGTGAAGCTGGATCGGATCGATCGGCGCATTCTCAAGGATCTGCAAGAGAACGGCCGGATGACGAACGTCGAGCTGGCGAGTCGCGCCGGCATATCGGCGCCGCCGTGCCTTCGCCGTGTCCGTGCGCTTGAGGAGGCGGGATACATCCGCGGCTATCACGCCGACATCAATCCCGAGGCGCTGGGTTATGGCGTGACGGTCTTCGCCCAGGTCGGCCTGTCCAGCCAGGCGGAGGCCGACCTCAAGGCCTTCGAAGCCCTGGTGGCAGGCTGGCCGCAGGTGCGGGAATGCCACATGCTGGCAGGGGAGGCGGACTTCCTGCTGAAGATCGTCGCCGTCGATTGGGACGCCTATCAGCGTTTCCTGACCACCAAGCTGACGGCGGCGCCGAACGTCAGCCACGTGAAATCGGCGCTGGCGATCCGCAGCTCGAAGATCGAACCCGGCGTCCCGATCGAGATCGATGCGCCCGTGCCGGAGGAGGCGCGCGAATCCTGACGAAGCCGGCGATGGGCTCCGCCCGCTCGTCCGTCGGCTTCGGCGATTCGCGAAGACGTCAACGAAACACGGGCGGAACCCGCGAAAGGGGAAGAGCGGTCTTTGGGCCGCTCCGGCGCGTTACTTGAACGTCACCTTAACGATTTCGTAGGACTTTGACCCGCCGGGAGTAGAAACTTCGACGCTGTCGTTGACGTATTTGCCGATCAGCGCGCGCGCCAGGGGCGAGGTGACCGACAGCCGCCGGGCCTTCACGTCGGCCTCGTCCTCGCCGACGATCTGGTAGGTGATCTTCTCTTCGGTGTCCTCGTCGATCAAGGTCACGGTCGCGCCGAACTTCACCTGCTTGCCGGACAGCTTGGTGACGTCGATCACTTCGGCTCGGGCGATCTTGTCCTCGAGTTCCGCGAGCCGGCCTTCGATGAAGCTCTGGCGTTCCCGCGCCGCGTGATATTCCGCGTTCTCCGACAGGTCGCCATGCTCCCGCGCCTCGGCGATGGCTCGGATCACCGCCGGGCGCTCGACCGCCTTCAGGTGCTTCAGTTCTTCTTCGAGGCGGGAGTATCCGTCCGCCGTCATCGGAATCTTCGACATGCCACGCCAACCAAAGACAGACACAAAATCCCGACCGTCGCTGCCCCTGGGGCGAGGCCTTCGAGGCGGCGTCCGGAACGGGTCGGTTGTTAGAACGACGTTCTAAAGTACGACTGGAGCGGGGCGACTTCAAGATCGTCGCGCGTCAGCGCGGCGATCGCCTCCACGGCGGCGCGGGCCCCGGCGACGGTGGTGTAATAGGGGATGCCGCCGAGCAGGGCGGCCTGCCGCAGGCTGAAGCTGTCGGCGATCGCCTGCGCGCCCTCGGTGGTGTTGAAGACGAGTTGGACCTCGCCGTTCTTCATCGCGTCGACGACGTGCGGGCGCCCTTCGAGGACCTTCTTCACCGGGCTGACGGGAAGCCCCTGGCCCTGGAGGTAGGCGGCCGTGCCTCCCGTCGCGACCAGGCGAAAGCCCATCTCGACCAGGCGGCGGCAGGGGGCGACCATGGCGGGCTTGTCCCTGTCCTTGACGGAGATGAAGACCGTGCCCTTGAGCGGCAGCCCGTTTCCGGCGCCGAGCTGCGACTTGGCGAAGGCGCGGGCGAAATCCCGGTCGATCCCCATCACCTCGCCGGTCGATTTCATCTCCGGGCCGAGGATGATGTCGGCGCCGGGGAACCGGGCGAAGGGGAACACCGCCTCCTTGACCGCGACGTGGCGATTGCCTCCGCCGCTCCGGGTCAGCTCGAACGCGGCGAGCTTCTCGCCGGCCATGACGCGGGCGGCGATCTTGGCGATGGCGATGCCCGTCGCCTTGGCGACGAAGGGCACCGTCCGGCTCGCCCGCGGATTGACCTCGAGGACGTAGATCTCGTCGCCCTTCACGGCGAACTGGGTGTTCATCAGGCCGACGACGTTAAGACCCCGGGCGAGTGCCGCGGTCTGCCGCTCGATCTCGGCGACCACGGCCGGCGCCAGCGTGTTCGGCGGCAGCGAGCAGGCGGAATCGCCGGAGTGGATTCCCGCTTCCTCGATATGCTCCATGACGCCGGCGACGTACACCTCCTCCCCGTCGGCCACGGCGTCGACATCGACTTCGATGGCGTCCTGCAGGTAGGAATCGATCAGTACCGGGCTCTGGCCGGAGACTTCGACGGCTCCCGTCATGTAGCGCAGCAGCGCCTCGTCGTCGTGGACGATCTCCATGGCCCGGCCGCCAAGCACGTAGGACGGCCGTATCACCACCGGATATCCGATCGCGGCCGCCACGATCTTCGCCTCGTCGATGGAGCGGGCGAATCCGTTGGCCGGCTGGCGGAGACCGAGCTCCTCGAGCAGGGCCTGGAAGCGCGCCCGGTCCTCGGCCAGGTCGATCGCATCGGGCGAGGTGCCGAGGATCGGGATGTCCGCCGCCGCCAGGGCCGCGGCCAGCTTCAGCGGCGTCTGGCCGCCGAACTGGACGATCACCCCGAGGAGCCGGCCGCGCCGCTGCTCGACCCGCGCCAGCTCGACGACGTCCTCGGCGGTCAGCGGCTCGAAGTAGAGCCGGTCGGAGGTGTCGTAGTCGGTGGACACCGTTTCCGGGTTGCAGTTGACCATGATGGTTTCATAGCCGGCGTCCTTGAGGGCGTAGGCCGCATGGACGCAGCAATAGTCGAACTCGATCCCCTGACCGATCCGGTTCGGGCCGCCGCCGAGGATGATGACCTTGGGACGGTCGCTGGGGTCGGCCTCGCATTCCGCCGGGGTGAGCCCGTCCCCCTCGTAGCAGGAATACATGTAGGGCGTGAGCGAGGCGAACTCGGCGGCGCAGGTGTCGATCCGCTTGTAGACGGGGCGAACGCCGGCGGCGCGCCGCAGGGCGGCGACCTCGGATTCGTCCAGGCCCGTCAGCTCCGCGAGGCGGGCGTCGGAGAAACCCAGCTTCTTGAGCCGCAGCAGCGCCTCCGGCTCGCGCGGCAGCCCCTCGGCCCGGAGCCGGGCTTCGGTGTCGACGATGCGCTTGATCTCCCGCAGGAACCAGGGATCGTAACGGCAGACGCCCTCGACCTCTTCGACCGAGAGGCCCAGACGGAACGCCTGGGCGATGACCAGCAGGCGGTCCGGCGTCGGGCGCGCCAGCGCCGCGCGGATCGCGTTCGGATCGCCGCCCCCGGGGATCTCCACCTCGTTGAATCCGGTCAACCCCGTTTCCATCGAGCGCAGCGCCTTCTGCACGGACTCGGCGAAGGAGCGGCCGATCGCCATGGCCTCGCCCACCGACTTCATCGAGGTGGTCAGCAGCGGCTCCGTCCCCGGGAACTTCTCGAAGGCGAAGCGCGGCATCTTGGTAACGACGTAGTCGATCGTCGGCTCGAAGGAGGCGGGCGTCACGCCCGTGATGTCGTTCGCCAGCTCGTCCAGCGTGTAGCCGACCGCGAGCTTGGCCGCGACCTTGGCGATCGGGAACCCGGTCGCCTTCGAGGCCAGAGCCGAAGAGCGCGAGACGCGCGGATTCATCTCGATCACCACCAGCCGCCCGTCAGCCGGATTGACGGCGAACTGCACGTTGGAGCCGCCGGTGTCGACGCCGATTTCGCGCAGGACCGCGATCGCGGCGTCGCGCATGATCTGGTATTCCTTGTCGGTGAGCGTCAGCGCCGGCGCCACGGTGATGCTGTCGCCGGTGTGGACGCCCATCGGATCGACGTTCTCGATCGAGCAGACAATGATGCAGTTGTCGGCGCGGTCGCGGACGACCTCCATCTCGTACTCTTTCCAGCCGAGCACCGATTCCTCGATCAGCACCCGGCCGACGGGAGAGGCGCGCAGACCGCCTTGCACGATCTGCTCGAACTCGTCGCGGTTGTAGGCGATGCCGCCGCCGGTGCCGCCGAGCGTGAAGGACGGCCGGATGATCGCCGGCAGCCCGACATGGTCGAGCGCCGCGACCGCCTCGTCCAGGGAGCCGACCAGCCGGCTCCGCGGGCTTTCGAGGCCGATCCGCTCCATCGCCGCGCGGAAGAGCTCACGGTCCTCTGCCGTGTCGATGGCGCGGGCGTTGGCGCCGATCAGCTCGACGCCGAGTTCGTCGAGCCGGCCCGATTTGGCGAGCGCCAGCGCCGTGTTCAGCGCCGTCTGCCCGCCCATGGTCGGCAGCAGCGCCTGCGGCCGCTCCTTTTCCAGGATTCGCCCGACGATTTCCGGCGTGATCGGCTCGATATAGGTGGCGTCGGCGAGGTTCGGGTCGGTCATGATCGTCGCCGGGTTGGAGTTCACCAGGACCACCCGATACCCCTCCTGCTTCAGCGCCTTGCAGGCCTGCACCCCCGAATAGTCGAACTCGCAGGCCTGGCCGATGATGATCGGCCCGGCGCCGATGATCAGGATCGATTCGATATCGGTGCGCTTAGGCATGGGCGGAGGTGAAACCACAGAGACACAGAGACACAGAGGAAATCATCAAAGCACCATCCGCTTGATTCCGTCCTTGAGGACTGGAGCGTTGAAATTCAATAGCAATCCGGTTCTGAATCCGCCGAGCTTGAGGTAAGTCAATAGCTGGGCTTCATGTACTGGAAGCAGGCGCTCCACTGCTTTCAATTCCACGACCAACCGTCCCTCGACGACGAGATCAATGCGGTATCCGCTATCGAGCCCCATGGACTTGTATCTGACGGGCAGGGAAGCCTGTCGTTGATGGGCTGTGCCTCAGTGCCTCTGTGGTTCAACTCTTGGCGTCCATCATCGCGACGAAGCGTTCGAAGAGGTAGTGGCTGTCCTGGGGGCCGGGGGAGGCTTCGGGGTGATACTGGACGGAGAAGACCGGCCGGCCCTCGACCTTGAGGCCCTCCAGGCTGCCGTCGAACAGCGAAACGTGGGTCGTCGTCACGCCCGCCGGCAGGGAGTCGGGGTCGACGACGAAGCCGTGGTTCTGGCTGGTGATCTCCACCTTGCCGGTCTCGAGGTCCTTGACCGGGTGGTTGGCGCCCCGGTGGCCCCGGTGCATCTTCTCGGTGCGGGCGCCCAGCGCCAGCGCCAGGATCTGGTGGCCGAGGCAGATGCCAAAGATCGGCAGCCCGGTGTCGAGCAACTCGCGGACCACGGGCACCGCATAGACGCCGGTGGCGGCCGGGTCGCCCGGGCCGTTCGACAGGAAGATGCCGTCCGGGGCGTGGCGCAGGACGTCCTCGGCCGTTGCCGTCGCCGGCACGACCGTGACCCGACAGCCGACGCTGGCCAAGCAGCGCAGGATGTTGCGCTTCGCCCCATAGTCGATGGCAACGACGTGGCGGCGCGGCGCCTCCAGCCGGCCGTAACCGCGGCCGAACACCCAGCGCGTCTCGTCCCAGCCATAGGTCTGCCGACAGCTCACTTCTTTGGCGAGGTCCATGCCTTCCAGGCCCGGCCAGGCCGCCGCCCGCGCGGCCAGTGCATCGAGGTCGAGCTCGCCGCCATCGAAGGCCCCGTCCGCCGCGTGGGCGATGACGCCGTTCGGCGCGCCACCGTCCCGGATACGGCGCGTCAGCCGGCGCGTGTCGACGCCGCTGATGCCGACGAGGCCGTGCGACCGGAGCCACGTCTCCAGGTGCTGCGCCGCGCGCCAGTTCGAGGGTTCGGTGACGTCGGCGGCGAGCACGCAGCCCCGGGCCGCCGGCGTCGCGGCCTCGATGTCCTCGGCATTGGCGCCGACATTGCCGATATGGGGAAAGGTGAAGGTGATGATCTGGCCGGCGTAGGAGGGGTCGGTGAGGATCTCCTGATAGCCGGTGAGCGCCGTGTTGAAACAGACCTCGCCGACTGCGGCGCCGGTGGCGCCCAACCCGCGCCCCCAGAACACAGTGCCGTCCGCGAGAACGAGGACCCCTGTGAGGCCGGCGCGCTTCGCCCGCGCCCGCTCTTCCTCCGACGCTCGCGCCGCGACGGCGCGCGTCGAGGCGGAGGTGGGCCCTCTGTCAGTCATCGGCGATAACCCTTTGATTTTGACGGAACGAAGGCGAACGCGGCGCGGGGCGGTGGCCGGTTCGACGCCTTCGGCCGGGCAAATTGGCGCGTAAATAAGCATATCCCGACCGAAGGTCAAGCCCGAATACCGCAAAAAATCAGTATGGATTTCAAACTATTAGGAAATCATCCCGAAATTGCCATGAAGGCCGAAATCCTGTAACGTCACCGCCTTCTTCCACCATCCAGAGGGCCCGAGCCATGCTGCGCGCCCGCCTCAACGATTCGTTGAAAGCGGCCATGAAGGCCAAGGATCAGCGGGCGATCTCGACACTTCGCCTGATCCTTGCCGCGCTTAAGGACCGTGACATCGCCGCTCGCAGCCGCGGCCAGACCGAAGGCATCAGCGACGAAGAGATCGTCGACATGATGCAGAAGATGATCCGGCAGCGGCAGGACAGCATCGCTCTCTATGAGAAGGGCGGCCGGTCCGAACTGGCGCAGCAGGAGAAGGAAGAGATCGAGGTCATCCAGGGCTTTCTGCCTCGGCAGATGGATCCGGCTGAAAGCCAGGCCGCCGTCGAGCAGGCGATCGCCGACGTCGGCGCCACCAGCATCAAGGACATGGGGCGGGTCATGGCAACCCTGAAGGAGCGCTATGCCGGCCGGATGGACTTCGCCAAGGCCGGCGCCATGGTAAAGGAAAGGTTGGGCTGAGGGACGGCCGGGCCGGGCCCGGCGACGAAGGCGGACGGTATCCGATGACAGAGGCGGGCGGTTGACATGGCGTTCTCGCCGCAGTTTCTCGAAGAGCTCCGCAACCGCCTGTCGATCGCCGACGTCATCGGGCGCAAGCTTCGTCTGCAGCGGCGCGGCCGCGAGTATCTGGCGCTCTGTCCGTTCCACAACGAGAAGACGCCCTCCTTCACGGTGAGCGAGGAGAAGGGCTTTTTCCATTGCTTCGGCTGCGGCGCGCATGGCGACGTGGTCGGCTTCGTCATGCGCAGCGAGGGCCTGTCCTTCCCGGAGGCGGTCGAGAAGCTGGCGCAGGAGGCAGGTCTGCCCGTGCCGGCCAGCACGCCGGAGGAGCGCGTGCGGGCGCAACACCAGACTTCCGCGCTGGCGGTGCTGGAGGCGGCCGCCGCCTGGTTCGAGCGGCAGCTTCGCGCACCCGCCGGGCGCGCGGCCCTCGACTACCTGAAGGGGCGGGGCCTCGACGAGGCGACGATCGCCCGGTTCCGGCTCGGCTACGCGCCCGACTCGCGCGGCGCGCTCAAGGCCGCCTTAACGGGGAAGGACGCCGGATTCCCGGAGGCGCTGCTCGTCGAGACGGGCCTGCTGATCCGCCCCGACGGCGGCGGGACGGCCTATGACCGGTTCCGTGGTCGCGTCATGTTCCCGATCACCGATCGCCGCGGTCGGGTGATCGCCTTCGGCGGCCGCATTCTGGGGCCCGGCGAGCCGAAGTACCTCAATTCCCCGGAAACGCCGCTGTTCCAGAAGGGGCGCACCCTCTATGGCCTGGCCCAGGCGCTGCGGCCGGCGCGCGAAACGGGCGAAGTGATCGTCGCCGAGGGCTATATGGACGTGATCGCCCTCGTGCAGGCCGGGTTCGGCCAATCGGTCGCGCCCCTGGGCACGGCGCTCACCGAGGAGCAGATGATGGAGCTTTGGCGGCTGGCGCCCGAGCCGATCCTCTGCTTCGATGGCGATTCCGCCGGCGAGCGCGCCGCCGCCCGTGCCGCCGATCGCGCCCTGCCGCTGCTGAAGCCGGGCCGGTCGCTGCGCTTCGCCCTCCTGCCGGCGGGCGAGGATCCGGACAGTTTGGTCCGGCGGGAAGGGGGCGCCTCGGGAGGCGCTTCGGCGCTGCGGGAGGTGCTCGACCGGGCACAGCCGCTATCCGCCATCCTCTGGCAGATGGAAACGGCGGGGCGGCCCCTCGACACGCCGGAGCGCCGCGCCGGCCTGCGCGAGCGGCTGCGCGAGCGGCTGCGCCGCATCGCCGATCGCACCGTCTATCAGGACTATCGGATCGAGATGGAGCGGCGGATGGACGCCGAGTTCGGTTACGACCGCGGGGCCGGGCGGCGCCGGACCGGGCCGTTCCAGGGGCAAGGGCCGGGGTACCCCTCGGCAGGGCGTTCCCCCGGGCGGTTCGCCGCGCCGCGCTCGCCGGTCGCTTGGGGCGGGGGGGAGGCTGCGCGGCGCGGCATGCCGGATCCGGACCGCCTGCAGCAGGAACTGGCGCTGGCGACCCTCATTAATCATCCGGACCTGCTGGTCCGGCACGCGGAGGACTTGGCCCATATGGCCTTTTCGGAGGGGCCGCTCGACCGGCTGCGTCGGACCCTTGTCGATTTCGTCGCCGTCCATCCGGAACTTGACTCGGAAATGCTAAGCCACTACCTGTCGCAGCAAGGATTTTCTGGGCTTCTGGAAGCCCTGTTGCACAGGACCAGAGACAAGCGGTTTACCCTCCCCGCGGCCTCGACGGAGCAAGCCAGCGAGGGATTTTTGCATATCCTAGCTTTGATGCGCGAAAGAGAAGCACGGCGGGAAGCCGAAGCTGCGGCGCAACGTCTTGCCGAGGAATGGACGGACGAGGCGCTGGCGCGATTCGAAGCCAAGCAGCGGGCCAGCCTGGAGGGGGAGAGCAGGCGCCGTGACCTCGACCGATAGGCGGGGACCGAAAGGCAGGGAGGTGACACAGCACGAGGCCGGCCGGCCCCGGCGGGACGGCCGGGAGCGCCCGTCGCGCGGCGGGGCGCTTTCGACGATCGGCTTCGGACAGGCTTGTAACAGGCCGGCTTGTATTTAATTTTCTATGGGATGGACTTGAGGCAGGTGCTGAATGGCGGCCAAGGCTTCTAACAAAGCGGAAGCGGTGGAGACTCGCGAGGAGGGCGCGGACGGCCCGCTCATGGATGGCGTCACCGCCGCCGTTAAGAAGATGATCGCACGCAGCAAGGAGCGGGGCTACGTCACCTATGACGAGCTCAACGCCGTGCTGCCGCAGGACCAGATGTCCTCTGAGCAGATCGAAGACACGATGTCGCTCCTGAACGAGATGGGCATCAACGTCGTCGACAGCGAGGAGCAGGAGGACACATCGGCCGCCGACGACGAGGACGGCGAGACCGAGTCCGAGGGCCGCACCGGCGGCAATCTGGACGACGACGACATCGGCCGCACCGATGATCCGGTCCGCATGTACCTGCGGGAGATGGGCAGCGTCGAGCTGCTGTCGCGCGAGGGCGAGATTGCGATCGCGAAGCGGATCGAAGCCGGCCGCGACATGATGATCAGCGGCATCTGCGAGAATCCCCTGACCTATCGGGCCATCATCGAATGGCGCGACAAGCTGATCGCCGGCGAGATGCTGCTGCGCGACATCATCGACCTGGATGCCACCTATGGCAGCCCGGACCCCAGCGCGCGCGGGGGCGACGCGGCGGACGGTGCGGTCAAGGGCGAGTCCGCCGACCTGGAGTCGGAGGACGAGGAGGACGAAGAAGAGGGCGAAGAGGACGAAGAGGGCGAGGAGAACAACATGTCTCTCGCCGCGATGGAGCAGGAGCTGCTGCCATCGGTCCTCGAGACCTTCGATGCCGTGGCGACGACCTTCCGGCAGTTCGAGCGGCTGCAGCAGAAGCGGCTGGAGGCGCTGCGGGCGGGCGAGGAGGTGCCGGCCCAGACCGAACGGCGCTATCAGAAGACGCAGGCGCAGCTCGCCGAGTACATGCGCTCGGTGCGCCTCCATAACAACCGGATCGAGGCGCTCGTCGAACAGGTCTACGGCCTGAACCGCCGGCTGATGACGCTGGAGGGCAGCCTTCTGCGGCTGAGCCAACGCGCTGGCGTCAAGCGCGAAGAGTTCCTGCAGCGGTATTACGGCTCCGAACTCGACCCGAAATGGTTGCAGCGCTGCGCCCGGCTGTCGGGGCGGGGCTGGAAGGAGTTCGCCACCACCTATCGCGACGAGGTGAAGGACATCCGCAACGGGATCGCCGAGATTGCCGATGAGGCCGGCCTGCCCATCGCCGATTTCCGTCGAATCGTCAGCACCATCCAGAAGGGCGAGCGCGAGGCCAGCCGGGCGAAGAAGGAGATGGTCGAGGCGAACCTCCGCCTCGTGATCTCGATCGCCAAGAAGTATACCAATCGCGGCCTGCAGTTCCTCGACCTGATCCAGGAAGGCAACATCGGCCTGATGAAGGCGGTCGACAAGTTCGAGTACCGCCGCGGCTACAAGTTCTCGACCTATGCCACCTGGTGGATCCGCCAGGCGATCACCCGTTCGATCGCCGATCAGGCGCGGACCATCCGCATCCCGGTGCACATGATCGAGACGATCAACAAGCTCGTCCGCACCTCGCGCCAGATGCTGCACGAGATCGGCCGCGAGCCCACTCCGGAAGAGCTGGCCGAGAAGCTGATCATGCCGCTCGAGAAGGTGCGCAAGGTGCTGAAGATCGCCAAGGAGCCGATCAGCCTGGAGACGCCGATCGGCGACGAGGAGGACAGCCACCTCGGCGATTTCATCGAGGACAAGAACGCGATCCTGCCGCTCGACGCGGCGATCCACGCCAACCTGCGGGAGACCACGACCCGGGTCCTGGCCAGCCTGACGCCGCGCGAGGAGCGGGTTCTGCGGATGCGCTTCGGCATCGGCATGAACACGGACCACACTCTGGAGGAGGTCGGCCAGCAGTTCTCGGTCACGCGCGAGCGCATACGCCAGATCGAGGCGAAGGCGCTGCGCAAGCTCAAGCATCCGAGCCGCTCGCGCAAGCTTCGCAGTTTCCTGGACACCTGACGGGCGGTCAGCGGTCGGCCGTCGGCAATCAGCCGTCGTTCTCGCGGGGTTGACGGAACGGGGCGATGGCTGAATGCTGACGGCCGACCGCTCGCCGTCTCCCCCGGGCCCGTAGTTCAGTGGTCAGAACGCGCCGCTCATAACGGTGTTGTCGCAGGTTCGAATCCTGCCGGGCCCACCACGGAATCAATTGCTTGGTGCCGTGCGCCGCGCCCGCGCGACGGGCGTCCACTCGGCGACGCCGGACCGGATCGCCGCGACGACGGCCCGGAGGCTAAGGGTGAGCTTCATCGGCCAGCCGGCGGCGACGGCCGGCGCATCCTGCGAACCCGGCTCCGCGACGGGGGGCGCAGGGTGAGGGTTGAGGGAGTTTGCCAGGAACGAACCGATCACGGCGATCGGATGGTCATCGGCGCCGTACATTCCCGGGCCTCCTGATGGAGCGCCCCCTTCGTACGGGTACCGGATTGCCGTTCGCCGCGCTGTGAAGAGGATCACAGGGACGGAAACGGGCCCTCCGTCGGCTCACCGGGCGTCATGGAAGATGACGCCGAGCGTGTGGCGGTGACCCGAACGCACGCGGCTGACGCCGTGGCGCATGGTCACGCGATAGACGCCCCGCTTGCCCTGCACGGGCCGGTGGTGCACCGGGAAGATCACGCCGTCGCCCTGGCCCAGCGGAACGACCTCCGCGCGTGATTGCATGCGCGGCCGCTGCTCGGTCAGCACGAACTCGCCGCCCGTAAAGTCCCGCGCCGGTTCGGACAGCAGGAAGGCCACCTGCAGCGGGAAGACCTGCTCGCCGTAAAGGTCCTGGTGCAGACAGTTGTAGTCGCCTTCGCCATACCGCAGGAGAAGCGGCGTCGGCTTGGTCTGGCCGGCGCGGCGGCATCGCGCGAGGAAGTCTTCATGCGCCTCGGGGTAGCGCACCTCGACGCCCAAGGCTGCGTTCCAGCGGTTGGCGATGGCCGCCAAAGGCGGGTAGAGCGCCGTCCGCAGTGCGGCGACGACCTCCGGCAGCGGGGCGGCGAAGTACTTGTACTCGCCGCGCCCGAAGCCGTGGCGCGTCATGACGATCCGGCTGCGGAACCGCGCGTCGTCATCGTACATCGCGGCCAGCGACCGGCATTCCGCCGGCGACAGGACGGCGCCGATATGGGCGCAGCCCTCCGCGTCGAGGCTCGCGGCGATCCGTTGCCAGTCGAGCGTCGCCAGCCGCGCCTCGATCGACCGCGCGGCGGCGCGGCTGTCCTGGCCGTACCGCCCGCGGGTCATCGCCGCCTCTCCCGTCCGGGCCGTGCCCATTCGCGCGTCATGGCTTCAATGGGAACCGTCTTCGACATGGTCGCAGGACTCGGGCCGTGGCTTCGGGCCGCGCTTCTCCGGGGGCACCTTGCAGTTGTCCAGTCTCTGATCGTCGCTGGCCTTGCCGCTCAGCCGCTCCTTGCCGGTAAGAGTCCTGCCGGCCGGCGCCGGGCCGGACGCGCTCGGGCGGTCCGGCCGGGCAGAGGCGTCGCTTGGGCCTTCGGCCCCGCCGCGCGCCGGCGCGGCGATCAGCATTGCGGCGGTCAGGGCCGCGGCGACTCGCCGGCCGAACGGCATCCGGGGGCTTCGTGGGCCCCATCCGTTCGGCCTTCCGGTTGCGGCCCGGGTGCTCATCCCGCGGCCTCCCGTTCCAGCAGGGCGCGCTTGCGCGCGACGCCCCAGCGATAGCCCGAAAGCGTGCCGTCCGTACGCACCACGCGGTGGCAGGGGATCGCCACGGCGATCGCGTTTGCGGCGCAGGCGCGGGCGACCGCGCGCACGGCTTTCGGCCGGCCGATGCGTGCGGCGATCTCGGCATAGCTCGCGGTCGATCCGTTCGGGATCTCCCGCAGCGCCTGCCAGACGCGCCGCTGGAACGCGGTGCCGCGCAGGTCGAGCGGCAGATCGAGGCCCTGCGCCGGGGCCTCGACGAAGCCGACGACCGTCGCCACGACCCGTTCGAAGCCGGCATCGCCGCCGATCAGCTCCGCCTTCGGGAAACGGTCCTGAAGGTCGCGCACCAGCGCGTCCGGATCGTCGCCGAGCAGGATCGCGCAGATGCCCTTTTCCGTCGCGGCGACGAGGATCGAGCCGAGCGAGCATTCGCCGACCGCAAAGCGAATCGCGGCGCCGACTCCGCCGGCGCGGAACGCCGTCGGCGTCATGCCGAGGAGGTCCGACGCGGCGGCGTAAAAGCGTCCGCTGGAGTTGAAGCCGGCGCCGTAGATCGCCTCGGTGATCGTTTCCCGCCGCGCAAGCTCCTCACGCAGGCGCCGGGCCCGGTGGGCGTCGGCATAGGCCTTCGGCGTCACCCCGGTGGCGGCCTTGAAGACGCGATGGAAGTGGAACCGGCTCAGGCCGGCAGCCTCCGCCAGCGCGTCGAGGCTCGGCACCTCCTCCGCCTCCTCGATCAGCCGGCAGGCCCTCGCCACGGCCGAGGCCCGCCGCCCGGCGGTTCCGGTCTCGTTCGGCCGGCAGCGCTTGCACGGCCGGAAACCGGCTTTCTCCGCATCGGCGCAGGTCGCGTGGAACCGGACGTTCTCGCGGCGGGGTAGGCGGGCTCCACAGGACGGCCGGCAATACACGCCGGTGGTCCTCACGGAGTAGAAGAATTGCCCGTCGGCCGCCGGGTCGCGCGCGACCACCGAGGTCCAGCGCGGATCCGGCCCGACCGCCTTCCGCGCGGAGGTCTGCGTTTCGTCGGTGGCAATCATGCCGTTCTCCTTCCGTCAACTGCCGTTGTTGACGCAATATGCCGCCCTCATGCCGCGTCCGCACTCCGGGTCTTGCTCCCGAATTCGCCCGCCTTGACAAAGGCGTGCCGGGCCGTCGCCAGGCCGGGCCGTGGCCTGCGCCGAATGCCGCTGCGCCGCCAACGCGCTTTTCAGGAGAAGAGGCGGCCGATGAGAGTCAGCGCCCACAGCGTCAGGGCGATGAGTCCGGCGAACTCGGCATAGCGCAGATAGACGTCGCGCAGCACCGTGTTGATGATCCGCTTCGCGTGGGCCTCCGGCAGGCCGTGGTCCCGGTCGAGCAGGACCCAGAGCTCCGTCCGCCGATAGTCCCGGTTCGGCGCCTGCAGCGCCTTGAAGAACAGGACGACGCCGGCGAGCGCCGTCAGGACCGCGCCGGCGCGCAGGGCGAGGATGGGCGTCGCACTCAACCCGAACATGAAGGTCAAGATGGCGAGCGCCGCGAATCCGCAGCCGCGGCGCACCGACAACTCCGCACAGGCCCGGATGCGCTCCATGCCTGGCCGTCCCGTGGCTGATCGTCCACCCCCTATGTAGGATCGGGCGGGCGGCGCGTCGAGGCCTCGTCAGAGCAGGCGCGCGAGGCCCGGAAGGGTGAGGAGAACCGCGTCAGCAAGCCAGATCAGCATGGAGGCGGTATCGCTCTTCGGCTGGCCCTGCAGCCGCTCGTAGAGGGCGGCGGGGATGCCGGACAGCAGCAGGGTCCCGAGCGAGACGATCAGGGAGGCGCCGTAAAACACGGTCTCGCGAGTCATCGGCACGAAGCCCGGCAGCCAGCTGGGCGCGAGCAGGACGGCCAGGATCAGAGCCGGCGAGACGAGGCCGTTGATCACGCTGACCGCGGCGATGGCGACGAAGAGGTTCCCGGGGGTCATGGCCGCTTCTCAGCCGGCGGTGATCTGCGGCGCCAGGCCGTAGGCGGCCAGCAGCCACAGCCAGAGATAGCGCAGCAGGAACAGCCAATAGGCCGCGATCGGCGGCAGGACAAGGCCGTTGATGAAGCGCGGCGTGATCACCGCGACCGTCCGCAGCACGGGGTCGGTCAGCCGGCGGAAGAACCGCCAGATGTAGTTCGGCGAGTCGGGCGGCAGGAAGAAGGACATCGCGAAGCGGCCGAGCAGCGTGTAGACGAGAGCCGCGAGGATGTAGTTGGGGATGTGGAAGTACCAGTACTCCCAGAAGTGGCTGCCCATCGTTCGGAATGCTCTCGACAAAAGAATGGTGCAGGGTCCGTGCCCGGACCCTGCACCATGAAGGCGATTCCGTCCAGCTATTCGACGGCCTTCTGGCCCCCGACCAGGGCGACCTGGCCGCGCGGGACGCGGATCGAGTCGATGAAGTCCTGCATCTCGCGGGACGGCGCCGGCGTCATCCGGCTGACGACATAGGTCACCAGGAAAGCGACCGGGATGCCGAACAGGCCGCAGGAGACGTTCTTGATCCCGAACCACAGCGACATGCCGAAATATTGCGTGCCGATGAGGTAGAACAGGCACACGCCGAAACCGGCGATCATGCCGGCGATCGCACCGGCGCTGGTCGTCCGCTTCCACCAGATGCCCATCACCAGCGCCGGGAACAGCCCCGATGCGGCGATCGAGAAGGCCCAGGCCACCATCGCCAGGATCCCGGCCGGCCTTGTGCCGGCGACCCAGGCGGCAACGATCGCCACCCCGATCAGGATCACGCGGGCCACGATCAGACGGTGCTTGGTGTCCGCGTTCGGGTCGATCATCCGGTAGTAGATGTCGTGCGACAGCGCGTTGGCGATGGCGAGCAGCAGGCCATCGGCGGTGCTGAGCGCCGCGGCGAGACCGCCCGCCGCGACCAGGCCGGCGATGACGTAGGGCAGGCCGGCGATCTCCGGCGTCGCGAGCACGATCGCGTCATTGTTGATCTTGAACTCGGCGAGCTGAAGGATGCCGTCGCCGTTCCCCACGACGCCCGCGCAGATCGCGTAGATCTCCGCGGCGTTAAGCCGGTCGCAGGTTCCCACGAGACCGGTTGCCCCCCAGGACGCCACCCAGGCCGGCAGCTCCGAGATCGGCTGGCCGATCACGTTCTGGTAGACCTCGAGCTTGGCGAAGGCGGCATAGGCCGGGGCCGTGAAGTAGAGCAGGAAGATGAAGAACAGGCTCCAGCCGACCGACTTGCGGGCCTCGCGCACGCTCGGCGTCGTGAAGTACCGCATCAGGATGTGCGGCAGGGACGCCGTTCCCACCATCAGGCAGAACACCAGCGCGAAGAAGTTCAGCATCGACGTGCCGTTGAAATTGCCGGTCGCATCGACGAACGGGCTGATGTGGTGCTGGACGATGCCGAGCGCTTCCTCGAGCGAGGTGATCTCCTGCAGCGCTTGCCCGTAGGTGAGCTGCGGGATCGGAATGCCGGTGAGCTGCGCCGACAAAAGGATCACCGGGATGAGGTAGGCGATGATCAGGATGATGTACTGCGCCACCTGGGTCCAGGTCACCGCCCGCATGCCGCCCAGCATCGAGCAGACCAGGATCCCGACCAGCCCGACGAACACCGCGATCTCGAACGAAATGCCGAGGAAACGGGAGGCGATGATCCCCACGCCGTAGACCTGCGCCACGACATAGGTGAACGAAGCCGCGAGCAGGACCAGGATGCCAATGAAGCGCGCGAAGTTGCCGCCATAGCGCGCCCCCAGGAAGTCGGGGACGGTATAGGCGCCGAACTTGCGCAGATAGGGCGCGAGCAGGACCGCCACCAGGACGTAGCCGCCGGTCCAACCGAGCACGAAGGCCAGGCCGTCATAGCCCAGCGCGTAGAGGGTGCCGGCCATGCCGATGAAGGAGGCGGCGCTCATCCAGTCGGAGCCGGTGGCCATGCCATTGTAGATGGCCGGCACCCGCCGCCCGGCGACGTAGTATTCCGAGATCTGCATCGTCCGCGACAGGATGCCGATCAGGGCGTAGACCCCGATGGTGAGGAACACGAACAGATAGCCGATGATCCTGTTCGGCACGCCCAACATTTCGAGGATGGCGAGCAGGATGACGAAGCCGACGAAGCCGCCGGTGTAGATGCCGTACACCTTGCCCAGATTGCTGACGAAATCGCCTTTCATTTTGGCGTTCTCCCCCTGAGACTAGAGTTCTTCGTCGACGTTGAACTCCTCGTCGATCCGGTTCTGCTTGGCGGCGTACCAGAAGATCAGGATGACGAAGGCGATCAACGACCCCTGGGCCGCGAAGTAGAAGCCCAGAGGAAAGCCGAGGATCACGATTTCGTTCAGCGGCCTAGCGAACAGGTGGATCACGAAGCCGAAGAAGAACCAAATGGCGAGCACCCGCCACATCAGGGCGCGCGTCTTCCCCCAATGCGCTTCCGCCCGCTCGGGCGTCAGTCCGTTCGACATTATCTGTGGTCTCCCTTCTCTGTCTTGGCCGGGGCTAACCGGCCGCATCTTGCCCTCGCGTCCTGCGAAAGCCCCCATTTCTGACCGCCCCCGATCGAGCCGTCGGCCCGTCTGCCTTTAGCGGCGGTTCTCATTCTCAAGGTTCACAGAAGCCGATAATGCGTCAATAATCCCTTGTCAGAAAAGGATTTTTTAGTAAAACCTATTGCTGGACAGGGTGGTGCTGAAGTAAAATTTGTAAAAAGCGGAAGGTTCGGAAATGGCCAACGGGGTGATGCTCGGCGCCAAGCTCCGCAGGGTCCGCCGGCGCCTCGGCCTGACCCAGGTCGAGATGGCGGAGCGGCTCGGCATCTCGGCGAGCTACTTCAATCTGATCGAACACGACCAGCGGGCGCTTACGCTGAAGCTGATGCTCCGGCTTGGCCAAGTCTTCGATATCGACCTCGACGTCTTCTCAGAGAGCGAGGAGGCCCGCCTCCTCGGCGATCTGGGGGAGGCGCTCGCCGATCCGGTGCTCAGGGACCACGAACTCGAGGCCGACGATCTACGCGATCTCGTCAGCCAGTCGCCGGCGGCCGGCAAGGCGATGGTCGACCTTTACCGCGCCTTTCGCGAGGCGCGCGACGAAGTGCGGGCCTTGCGCGAAGCGCTGCGCGACGACGAGCTTCTGGCCGGGGTCAACCACGAGCTGCGCACGCTTCTCACCTCGATCTGCTCCTTTTCGGAGATCCTCCACGACAATCCCGGCCTCGACAGCCGCAAGCGCCAGCGGTTTCTCGGCATCATTCTGGCGGAGAGCAAGCGGCTCCTCGCCCTCATGGACACGCTGCTGACCGCGCCACGGAGCGAGGGATGGGCCGGGCGCGAGGCCGGACGGCCCTGGACCGAGGCCGTTGCCGACTTCATCCAGGATTCGATGAACTACTTTCCGGAGCTCGAGGCCGCCGCCGAGGATCTGCGCCGCGCCGCCCAGGCCGAGAGAGGTCCGCTCTACGAGTGTCTGGTTGACCTTCTCGCCCGCGACCACGGCATTGCCGTCACCTTGATGCAGGACGAGCCGGACGAGCCGACCCTGCGCCGCTTCGACGCGCGCCGCCGCAGCCTTGCGCTCGCCGAGATCCTGCCGCCGCCCGACCGCCTCTTCGAGGTCGCCCATCGGCTCGGGCTGCTGCGCTATGGCGCGGTCATCGACGACTATGTCGCAGGGGCGAAGCTGTCGACCCCGGAGGCGCGCTCGCTCTGCCGCATCGCGCTCGCCAGTTATTTCGCGATGGCCGTGATGATGCCCTACGACGAGTTCCTCGCGGCGGCGCGCCAGGTCCGCTACGACATCGAACGTCTGGAGCGGCGCTTCGGCGCCAGCTTCGAGCAGGTCTGCGACCGCCTGACCACGCTGCATCGGCCGGGGGCGAAGGGCGTGCCCTTCCACCTCGTGCGGGTCGACGTCGCCGGCAATGTTTCCAAGCGGTTCAGCGCCTCGGGCCTGCCGATCGCCCGCTACAGCGGCGTCTGTTCGCTGTGGAATGTGCATCGGACCTTCCTGACGCCCGGTGCGATCCATACGCAGCTGTCGCGGATGCCGGACGGCGCCACCTACTTTTCGGTCGCGCGCACGGTATACGGGCCGAGCTGGGGGTATCGGCGCGCCCAGCCCGTCTTCGCCATCGAGCTGGGCTGCGAAGCCTCCTTCGCGAAGGAGCTGGTCTACGCCGACGGGCTGGTCGACGAGACGGCGGTCCCCATCGGCACCACCTGCCGCCTGTGCGAGCGGAGCGCCTGCCCGCAGCGTGCCTTCCCGCCGGCGCGCCAGGGAATGCACATCGACGAGGATCGGCGCGACCCATCCCCCTACATCGCCCTGTGACGGGTCCTCGCGGCCGGTTGCTCGGAACTGGTAATGCGCCACGCCGCGGAGTATCCTGTGGCGCAAACAAAAGGCGTCCCGAAGCAAACGGGGGCTGCCGGCCGGAGGCAAAGGGCCGGGGAGGAAAGTAGTAATGAAGCCGTCCGTTCTGGTGGTGGACGATGAACCCAACATCGTCCTCTCGCTCAAGTTCCTGATGCAGGAAGCGGGTTTCGAGGTCCGCGTCGCGGGCGACGGGCAGGAGGCACTGCGCGCCATACGGGAGCGGCTTCCCGATCTCATCCTTCTCGATCTGATGCTGCCCAAGCGCGACGGGTTCGACCTCTGTCGGATCATCCGGGCAAACCCGAAATGGGCGGGTACCCGGATCGTCATCCTGACCGCCAGGAGCCGCGAGGCCGAGCGCGAGAAGGGGCTGGCGCTGGGTGCCGACGATTACATCATCAAGCCGTTCTCGACACGCGAACTGGTCGAGTGCGTCAAGTACCATCTTGAGACGGCCAGGGCGTGACCGCGGCGAGAGGCTAGAGGCGATGCGCCGTGTCCCGCGCAGCGACAAGCTCGTGGCGATCTTCCTGCTGGGGCTCCTGCTCTTCAGCCCGGTGTTCCTCCACCTCTTCCGGATCGACGGGTTTCTCTTCGGGGTGCCGGTCCTCTACCTGTACCTGTTCCTCGCCTGGACGCTGCTCATCCTGCTGATCGCGCTGGCAAGCGGCGCCTTCCGCCCGAGGTCGCGGCGCCGCGGTCCCGGCGGAAGGCGGACGGCTTGAGGGCGGCGCCGGATGCTCCCGCAGGGGCTCATCCTCGGCGCCTCCATTGCCTATCTGCTGCTGCTGTTCGCCGTTGCCTATTACGGTGACAAGCGCGCCGATTCCGGCCGCAGCATCATCGCCAATGCATCCATCTATTCGCTGTCCATCGCCGTCTACTGTACGGCCTGGACCTTCTACGGCAGCGTCGGTCGCGCCGCGTCGAGCGGGCTCGACTTCCTGCCGATCTATCTGGGCCCGACACTGGCGGCGGTGCTGTGGTGGCCGGTGCTGCGGCGCATGGTGCGGATCAGCAAGGTGAACCGCATCACCTCGATTGCCGACTTCATCGCCTCGCGCTATGGCAAGAGCCCGCTCCTCGGCGGACTCGTGACGGTCATCGCCGTGGTCGGCATCATCCCCTACATCGCGCTGCAGCTCAAAGCCGTCTCGACGAGCTATCAGGTCCTGTCGGGCTATCCCGAGCTTGCGATGCCGGAGGTCTTCGATCCGCCGCCGCTGCTTGCCGATACGGCGCTCCATGTGGCCGCCGTGCTCGCCCTGTTCGCGATGCTGTTCGGCACCCGTCACATCGACGCGACCGAGCGCCACGAAGGCATGGTCGCCGCCATTGCCTTCGAGTCGGTCGTCAAGCTCGTGGCATTCCTCGCCGTCGGCCTGTTCGCGACCTGCGTGCTCTTCGACAGTCCGGCCGACCTCTTTGCCGAGGGTTCCGGCCGGCCGGAGATCGCCCGGCTCTTCGTCTCGGTTGGGAAGGACGGCTACGCCGGCTGGGTGACGCTCACGCTTCTGTCCATGGCGGCGATCATGCTTCTGCCGCGCCAGTTCCAGGTGGCGGTGGTGGAGAACGTCAACGAGAACCACCTGCGCACCAGCGCCTGGCTGTTGCCGTCCTATCTCCTGCTGATCAATCTCTTCGTGCTGCCGATCGCCGTCGCCGGCCTCCTGCTGTTTCCGGGCGGTGCGGTCCATGCCGATACCTTCGTGCTCGCCCTGCCGATGGCGGCCGAATGGCCGATGCTCGCGCTGTTCGTGTTCATCGGCGGTCTCTCGGCGGCCACGGGCATGGTGATCGTCGAGACGATCGCCCTCTCGACCATGCTGTGCAACGACCTGTTGATGCCGATCCTGCTCCGCCTGCGCGGGCTGCGGCTTACCGAGCGGACGGATCTGAGCCGCCTTCTGATCTCCATCCGGCGCGTCGGCATCATCGCGGTCCTGCTCCTTGGTTATCTCTATTTCCGGTTCGTCGGCGAATCCTACGCACTCGTCACCATGGGGCTCATCTCCTTCGCTGCCGTCGCGCAGTTCGCCCCGGTCATCATCGGCGGCATGATCTGGAAGCGGGCGACCGCAAAGGGCGCGCTCGCGGGCCTCGCGGCGGGCTTCGTGACCTGGGCCTATACGCTCTTCCTCCCGGCCTTCACGCAATCCGGCTGGTTGCCGGCCGCGTTCCTGACCGAGGGGCCCTTCGGCATCGCGTTGCTGAAACCCTATGCGCTGTTCGGCCTTGACGGCCTCGACCAGCTGTCGCACGCGCTGTTCTGGAGCATGACCTTCAATGCCGGAGCCTATCTCGGCGTCTCGTTCGTCACCCGCCAGAGCCTGATCGAGCGGATCCAGGCCACGCGCTTCGTCGAGGTGTTCCGGCACAGCGAAGGGCCCGGCGCGCAGCCGGTCTGGGAAGGCAAGGCGGTGCTCACCGAGCTCATGGAACTGGTCGGGCGGTTCGTCGGGCGGCGGTCGGCCGAGCGGGCCTTCCAGCGCTACGCCGCGGAGCGCGGCGTGCCGCTCGCCAAGCTGGCGAAGGCCGATGTCGGGCTGATGGGGTTCGCCGAGCGGCTGCTCGCCGGCGCCATCGGCGCCGCTTCGGCGCGTGTCATGGTGGCGACCGCGGTCAAGGGCGAGGGCGTGAGCCTCGAGAAGGTCATGGAGATCCTCGACGAGTCCTCGCGGGTGATCGAATACAGCCATCAGCTCGAGGCCAAGTCGCGGGAGCTCGAGCGCGCCTCGGCCGAACTGCGCGCCGCCAACGAGCGGCTGCAGGAACTCGACCGCCTCAAGGACGAGTTCATCACCACCGTGACGCACGAGCTCCGCACGCCCCTGACTTCGATTCGCGCCTTCTCCGAGATCCTCTACGACAAGCCGGGGCTTCCGGCCGAACAGAGGCGGGACTTCCTGCGCGTCGTGATCCGCGAGAGCGCGCGTTTGACGCGTCTCATCAACCAGCTCCTCGACCTCGCGAAGATCGAGGCCGGGCGCTACGACTGGCGGGTCGATCGGGTCGATGTGGCGGCCGCCGTCGCCGACGCGGTGGATGCGACGGGGCAGCTCTTCGAAGAGAAGGCCATAAGGTTGCGGACCGATCTGCCGGACGGGCCGGTGCCGGTCTGGGCGGATCGCGACCAGCTCATCCAGGTCGTCATCAACCTGCTGTCGAACGCCGTCAAGTTCTGCGACCACGGCGCCGGGCGGGTCACCGTGGCGGTCGCGTCGGCGGGCGGGCTTGCGCGCGTAAGCGTAGCCGACAACGGCCCCGGCATCCCGCCGAGGGACCGGCAGAGGATTTTCGAGAAGTTTCACCAGGGCGGCGATACGCTGAGCGCGAAGCCGCAGGGCACCGGCCTCGGCCTCGCCATTTCGCGCCGCATTATCGAGCATTTTGGCGGACGGATCTGGGTCGAGGACGCGCGGGGCGGCGGCAGCCGTTTCGTCTTTACCCTGCCGCTGGCGAAGGGCGCCGCTGCGGTGACAGACCGGGCGGTGCCGGCGACGGACCCGGCGCTGGCGGCCGCCGACGCGCCGAAGCCGGCGGCACAATAGAACGGCCGCGGGAGGAGAGGAGGCGGATCATGTTGAGGGCGTTGTCGAGCCTGTGGCGGCGGCCGGCGCCGATCACCGACCGGGCGGGCCTGCGCGACTTCCTCAAGGCCGAATCGGCGTTTCTGGCGCAGAAGTCCACCATCGAGTACTGCCGGGCACGGGCCGGGATGAACTGGGACAAGCTGTTCCGCGAGGCGGCCTTCGCCGAGGCGCTCGAGATCTGCCGGTGGGAAGCGATGGCGGCCGTGCTCGCCGACATGCTGATCGTCACCGAAGGCTGCCTGCGTCCGCATCTCGACGATGCCGAGGCGGTCGATCGGATGGGCGCCAGCCTGTCGGCGATGTTCAGGGAGATCCTGGAGTCCTACGAGGAGGCCTCCGCCGCGCGGGGCGGCTGGGACGATCTGATCGGCGCCTTCTCTGCGCGCATCGCCCGGGTTCAGCTCGGCCCGCCCCACGACGCGGCCCAGGTGGCCAAGACCGCCGGCGCCCGCCTCTTCGAGCTGCTGCCGATCCACCGGACGCTGCGCACGCATGACCGCGAGATGGTGGTCAACAACGTCCGCTTCGGCATGGTGGCCTTCTACGAGAAGCTCGGTCAGGCCGTGCCGGAGCCGGCGGTGCTGGCCCGGGACCTCGCCGCCGCGATGCCGGAGCCATGAGCCGAAGTACGCGGCGGTTGCTCGCCGCCGCCCTGACGACCGTTGCCCTGGCCCTCCTTCTGCTGACGGGCACGACGGCCTACCTCCTGTCCGTGGCTGAACCCGGCATGAGCGGCGTCGCGGTCGCCGCCCTGGTCGGTGCGGCGCTCGCGCTGGCGGGCTTGTGGGTCGCGCACGGTCTGCTCGACCGGCATTTCGACGAGCTCGAGCACCTGCGGGGCGATCTGCTCGTCGCCGCCGGCACCGGGACCGAGCTGCCGCGCTATTGGGCCGAGCCGCGCCGTTCGGCCGACGAGATCCGGCGGGTCGCCGCCGCGGCGGGCGATGCGATCGGCCGCCATCGTCTCGCCCGGACGACACTCGACGCCCGACTCGCCGTCGTCGTCGGCGCCGCCGCCGAGGGCCTCGTCGTGAGCACCGAGACCGGCCTCGTCAGTCTGGTGAGCGCGGCCGCGCTGGCGCGCTTCGGCGCCGGCGGTCATCTCGCCCTGGGGACGAGCCTCTACGGCGTATTCGACCGGCGCGACGTCGCCGAAGCGGTCAGCCGTGCCCGCGCCGAAGGGCGGCCGGTCCAGGCGCGACTGCGGACGGTCGAGGGCGAGCCGGTCGCGGTCAGAGTCGCCGATCTGGGCGATCATGCGGGATTCCTGATCTCCTTCCTCGCGCTCGATACGGCCGGCGAGGCTGCCGTTTATCACGATCTCGCCCTTCATGATGTGCCGCCGGAGACCGTTCCGCCGGGGCCGGACACGCCGCTCGACGCGCTGCCGGCGCTCGCCCTGGACTGCGAGGCGACCGGCCTCGACGTTACCACCGACCGGATCCTGTCGATCGGCGCGGTCCGGCTGCATGGATGCCGCCTCTACCGCCACGTCACCTTCGACTGCCTGGTGAACCCCGGCGTGAAGATCCCGCCGCGGGCCAGTGCCGTGCACGGGATCACCGATGCCCTGGTGGCCGGGGCTCCCGCCTTTGCCGCCGTGTCTGAGCGGCTCCGCCGCCTGATGCGCGGCACGGTCCTGGTGGGCCATAACATCGGCTTCGACCTGGCACTGCTGCGCCGCGAAGCGGCGTTGGCCGGCATTCCCTGGGACGACCCGCCGGCGCTCGATACGCTGCGCCTGTTCGCCGCGCTGCGGCCGAAGGCGACGCAGCTGGAGCTCGAGGCGATCGCCGGTGAGCTCGGCGTCGATATCGGTGGCCGTCATACCGCGCTCGGCGACAGCCTTGTGGCCGGCGAGATCTATTTGCGACTGATCCCGCTGCTCGCCGATGTAGGCGTCCGGACCTTCGGTGAGGCCTGCCGGTTCGCGGAGAGGCCGCGGCATCTCGTCCGCGCGCAGCGCGCGGCCGGCTGGTAGCCGCGGAGACGATGATGGACCGCGGGCCGCTCGCGCGCATCGACAGCTTCCCCTACCGGCACCGCATTGCCGAGGTCATGACGAGCCCGCCGGTCACCGCGCCGGCGGACCTCCCGCTGGGGGAGGCGGCGCGCCGGATGCACGATCGTGGCATCGGCTCGCTTCTGACGACGGACGCCGACGGTCGCCCCTCAGGCATCCTCACGGAACGCGACCTGCTTTCAGCCGTTGCCGCGGACGGCGCGGCGGCACTCGGCCGGCCGATAGCGACCTTCATGAGCAGCCCAGTGGAGTCGTTGCCGGCCGACGCCTACGTCTTCGCCGCCATCGGGCGGATGGACCGGCTGGGCATCCGCCATCTCGCCGCCGTCGATCCGGCGAACGGCCGGCTCGTCGGCGTGGTCAGCGCGCGCACCCTGCTGCGCCAGCGCGCCGGACAGGCGCTGATGCTGGGCGACGCCGTCGCCGTGGCGCCGGACGGCGCCGCCATGGCGCGCGTTCGGGCGCAGCTCCCGGCGCTTGCCCGCGATCTCCTGGCGGACAAGGTCGGCGCGGTCGAGATCGCCGGGGTGATCAGCGCGGTTCTGCGGGACATCAGCGCCCGGGCGGCCGCGCTCGCTGCCGAGGGCATGGCGCGGGACGGCCACGGGCCGGCGCCGGCACCCTGGTGCTATCTGGTTCTCGGATCCGGAGGGCGCGGCGAGAGCCTGCTCGCGGCCGATCAGGACAATGCCATCGTCCATGACGGCAGGGCAGAGGACGACGCCTGGTTCGCCGAGCTGGGCCGGCGCGCCTCCGAGACGCTCGACGAAGCGGGCATCCCCTATTGCCGCGGCGGCGTCATGGCCATGAACGAGGCCTGGCGGCGCAGCCTCGCGGACTGGCGCCGGCAGATCGACCGCTGGGTCGCCAAGGCGGAAGGCGAGAGCCTGCTCAACGTCGATATCTTCTACGACTTCCAGCCGGTCTATGGTGACCGGGCCCTGGCCGAGGCCTTGCGGACCCATGCCGTCGAGACGGCGAAGGCCCGGCCGTTTCTCGTCTCCCTATCGGAGGCGCTGTCGCAGCACGGCTCGCCGTTCGGCCTGTTCGGGCGGCTGCGCACCCACCAGGGCCGTGTGGACCTCAAGCTCGGCGGCCTGTTCCCGCTGGTGGCCGGTGCGCGCATCCTCGCCCTGAAGCTGGGCGACCGCGCCACCGCGACGGCGGAGCGGCTGCGGGCGGCGACCGAGGCCGGCCTCGTCAACGCCGACGACCTGTCTGCCTTCGAGGAGGCGCAGGCGCTGTTCCTCCGCCTGATCCTGGAACAGCAGATCGCCGATATCGCCGCCGGCGTTCCGCCCTCGTCGCGGGTCGCGGTGAAGCGCCTCGCCCGCGGCGATCGTCATCGCCTGCGCAAGGCCCTGCGGCGGACGAGCCTCATCGGCTGGACCGTCCGCGGCGCCCTGTCGGGATAGCGATTCGGGATGGCCGTCCGGGGCCACCCATCGGCCGCACGGTTTCACGGCGTGGTTTCGTTGCGGTGGGTATCCGCGCCGTTGCGGTGCGCGCGCGGGTTGCGCTACAAGGACCCACCCCCTAATTAGCTGTCTCCCCAGACAAGCGACGCGTCGAGAATTCCGGAGGAGCCAATGGCTGCCTATCAGTACATCTACGTCATGAAAGGTCTCACCAAGACCTATCCCGGCGGACGCAAGGTCCTGGAGGACATCTGGCTGTCCTTCCTTCCCGGCGCCAAGATCGGTGTGCTTGGCCTGAACGGCGCCGGCAAGTCGACGCTGCTGCGGATCATGGCCGGGATCGACACCGATTTCGCGGGCGAGGCCTGGGCGGCGGAGGGCGCCTCGGTGGGCTATCTGCCGCAGGAGCCGGTTCTCGATCCGACCAAGGACGTCCAGGGCAACATCATGGAGGGCCTCGCCGAGACGAAGGCGCTGCTCGACCGCTTCGAGGCGGTGAGCGCCCGCTTCGCCGAGGACCTGACGCCGGAGGAGATGGACGCCCTCATCGCCGAGCAGGGCGAGCTGCAGGAGAAGATCGACGCGGCGAATGCCTGGGACCTGCAGCGCACCGTCGAGATCGCGATGGATGCCCTGCGCTGCCCGCCGGGCGACGCGGACGTCACGACGCTGTCGGGCGGCGAGCGCCGTCGGGTTGCCCTCTGCCGGCTTCTCCTGCAGAAGCCGGATCTGCTGCTGCTCGACGAGCCGACCAACCATCTCGACGCCGAGTCGGTCGCCTGGCTGGAGCGTTTCCTCGCCGAATACAAGGGCACCGTCGTCGCCGTCACCCACGATCGCTACTTCCTCGACAACGTCGCCGGTTGGATCCTGGAGCTCGACCGCGGCCGCGGCCTGCCCTGGGAGGGCAACTATTCTTCCTGGCTCGAGCAGAAGCAGCAGCGTCTCGCGCAGGAGGCGAAGCAGGAGGCGGCGCGCCAGCGCACGCTCCGGAACGAGCTGGAGTGGATTCGCCAGTCGCCTCGCGCCCGCCAGGCCAAGAGCAAGGCCCGCATCACGGCCTATGAGTCTCTCCTCGCCTCCGGCGGCGAGAAGGCGGCGGAGTCCGGCCAGATCACGATCCCGCCGGGGCCGCGGCTCGGCGACCTCGTCATCGAGGCCGAGCATGTGCGTAAGGGCTTCGGTGACCGCCTGCTCATCGACGACCTCAGCTTCCGTCTGCCGCCGGGCGGCATCGTCGGAGTGATCGGTCCGAACGGCGCCGGCAAGACCACGCTGTTCCGCATGATCACCGGCCAGGAGAAGCCGGACAGCGGCTCCTTCCGCATCGGCGACACGGTGAAGCTCGGCTATGTCGATCAGTCGCGCGACGCGCTGGCACCCGACCGCACCGTCTGGGAAGAGATCTCGGACGGGCTCGACGAGATCGAGCTCGGCAAGCGCAAGGTGCCGAGCCGTGCCTATGTCGCGAGCTTCAACTTCAAGGGCGCGGACCAGCAGAAGAAGGTTGGGCAGCTTTCCGGCGGCGAGCGCAACAGGGTCCATCTCGCCAAGATGCTGAAGTCGGGCGCCAACCTGCTGCTGCTCGACGAGCCGACCAACGACCTCGACGTCGATACGCTCCGGGCGCTTGAGGAGGCGCTGCTGGAGTTCGCCGGCTGCGCCGTGGTCATCAGCCACGACCGCTGGTTCCTCGACCGCATCGCCACGCACATCCTGGCCTTCGAGGGCGACAGCCAGGTCGTCTGGTTCGAGGGCAACTTCCAGGACTACGAGGCCGACCGCCGTCGGCGCCTGGGCGCGGAAGCGGACCAGCCGCACCGGATCAAGTTCAAGCCCCTGACTCGGGGGTAAGCCGCCTCGGGGGCAAGCCGCCGGGGTGATCCCCGGGGCGACGATCCCTCGCGATGCGACCGGGCGGGCGCATGGTGGTGCGCCCGTCTCCGTCTGACGCTTACCTGGTCTTTTGCCGCAGCAGGTCGAGCAGGCCGGCGATCCTGCCGCCGCTGCTTTGGATCGCGGAGGCGAAATCGGCCCGCTGGGTGACGACCATGCTGACTCCTTCGATGATGATGTCGATCACCTTGAATCCGCCGTCGCCGTTCCGCAGCCGCCAATCGACGCGGATCGCTTCGCCGGTCGGGCGGAACACCGTGCTGTGCACGATGACATGGCTTTTTTCCTGCCGCGTTCCGTGGACCTGGAACCGCTCGCCGGAATACTCGACGAAGCGCGCGGCATAGGACTTCACGATGAAGGCCTCGAACAGACGGAGGAACTCCTCCCGTTCGGCGTCCGAGGCGGTGCGCCAGTACCGGCCGAGCACGACGCGTCCGATCGTCGGAATGTCGAAGCTTTGGTCCAGCATGGCGCGAAAGCGGCGCTCGCGCTCTTCGGGCGGCAGTTCGGGGCCGGTCAGCGCCTCGACCGCGTAGATCCCCAGCTGCTCGATGAACCCTTCCGGGTCGGCGACGACGTGGTCTGCGCCGGCCCCGAGGGCGCCGGAAACGGCCCCAAGCGCCATCCCAAGGCCGGCCAAGCCGGCGGTCAATAGGCTACGACGGGACAGTGATGCCATCGATCAGTTCGCTTCCGTTTCCAGATCCTGTTCCAGCTCTTCCTCGAAGGGATCCTCGAAAGGGTCCTCGTACGGTGTGCCCGGGAAGGCGTCGGCATCGGGCGCCGGCGCTCCGTTGCGGATCTCCGCATTGCGCCGTTGCCGATAGAGGCTGCGGACCGTCGCGTAGTAATCGATGGCACTTTCCTGGATCGCCTCGACGGTGTCCAGATTGCGCGCCCGGGTATCGACGCCTTCCAACCCGTTACGCGCCAGCTCGATGTCGTTCTGGACGAAATAGCCGAACGGGTCGAGGAAGAAGTCCACGACCCGGCCCGTAAGATCGCGCGGATTGGAGGGCCCGAGCAGCGGCAGCACGAGGTAGGGGCCTTCCCCGACTCCGGCGACCGCGAGGGTCTGGCCGAAATCCTCGTCGTGGTATTCGAGCCCCAGTTCCGACGCGACGTCGAACAGGCCGAGCAGCCCGATCGTGCTGTTGATCAGGAAGCGGCCGGCGGTGGTCTGCGCCCGTTCCCCGTTGCCCTGGAGCAGGTCGTTCGCCAGGACCACCGGTGCGCTCAGGTTCTGCAGGACGTTGCGGATGCCGTCCTGGACCGGGTTGGGAAGGGCTATGTAGTACCAGCCGGCGACCGGCTTGAGGAAGAGTTCGTCGAGGGCGTAGTTGACTTCGAAGATGTACCGGTTCAGCGGTTCGAGCGGATCGTTCGCCTCCTCATAGGCGGCCAGCAGCTCCGGGTCCGTCGGCTTTGTCGCGCAACCGGCCGTCAGCGCCGCTGCCACGAAGATGCAGGCGGTTGCGAGAAGACGGCGGTGCGGAGACATGATCGATCGCATAAAGGCCGTTATGTCGTCTTCCGAAGTCACGGGGCGTCGGTTCCAGGGACAACCGGGCCCAAGCCGGGCCGCTGCACCTCGCCCGGCGATCCAAGCCGACTTTTCCGTCGGACGACGACCGGACACCGGATTCGGGCACCAAGTCCCTGAAACCTCGCTTTCGCCGAAAACTCCGGGCAAATACCCCCTGTCTTTTGCTCGGCTCAGGTAGCACAAGCACCGGGAAAACACCAGTCGGGCGCAGGGTCCGGAACCGCCCGTCCGACACACCTGTTGCGGAAATGCCTCACCTTCGACGGTCTTATCGGGCGGAGGGTGCGGTTCCCGTTGCCGAATCTTGGGTTCGTCGAGGCTGCGCTCCCGGGCGCCGGCGGCCGCGCTCGCCGGGCGTCGCCCCGGTCTTGGAAGGTTGCAGCGGGCACTCGGAGGCAGCTCTACCTCGGCGGTCCCGTCGGGAGGCGTTGCTCGGCAGACACACCCGCCCCCATCGCCGCCGAGGGCCCGATCGACTGCCACATCGCGGGGGAGGGAACCATGTCGACGGGTGGGGCGTCCTTTCCACGGGAAGGATCACCTCGGCCGCGCCGTCCTTGCACAGGGGGGCTATGAGAATGGCTGAAGCTTCGCGGCATTCGGGGGCGGGATACCCGGCGCCTCGCGAATCCGAACGATCCATGGCAGGGCCCCGGGACACCTTGCCCGCCGCCGACCTCGTTGGGGCGCTTGCGATGTGGTCCCGTTGCACGGTTCTCCGGAGGTCACGGTAATGCGATACCGCTCGGGGCGAAGCCGCCGCGGAACGGGAGAGTGGCTGAACGCCTCGGCGATGGACGCGCGGCGCGTCTGGTTCGAGACCGCTCTCTTCGTCGGCCTCACTGTTCTCGTCCGTCTGCCGGAACTACGGCAGGATCCGCATATCGACGAGTTCTTCCACATTCTGGCGGCCCGGTCGTGGCTGGCCGAGGGCGAGCTGCGGATCGCCGACGGGATTTACGACCGGGGGGCGCTCTACACGATGTTGCTGGGCTGGTGGTTCGGGCTGTTCGGCGACGGCCTGACGAGCGCGCGCCTGCCCTCCGTGATCGCCGGCAGCCTGTGGGTGGCGGCGGTTTTCCTGTGGACGCGGCGGGCGGCGGGGGCCGGCGCCGCCTGGGCGGCGGGAGCGCTGTTCGCGCTCGCCCCGGGCGCCATCTGGCTGTCCCAGTTCACGCGCTTCTACGCCGTTCACGGGCTCCTGTTCTGGCTGGGCGCTGTGGGCGTCTACCGGCTTTTCAGCCGTCCGCTCCGGCCGATCGACCTGGCGGTCATACCGGGCGTGGCGCTGTGTTTCGGGATCGCCCTGCATCTGCAGCTGATCACGGTGATTGGCCTGCTGGGCCTCGGGCTCTGGGTCGCGGGCGTGGTTTGCATGGCTTGGCTCCGGGCTGATCTTCCGCGCCGAACGCGCACCCTCGGCGTCATCGCGGCCGCGGCGCTCGCGATCGTCGGCGCGGCCGTGCTGCTTCGCACGGGTCTCGCCGTCAAGCTGTGGGAAACCTATCGCGACGTGACCTACTGGAACGCCGAGGTGCAGGCCTACGAAGCCTATTACTTCAACCTCTTCCTGGCACAGTACCCGACGCTGTGGCCGTTCCTGCCGGTTGCGGTCCTCGTGGCGGTGGCCAGCCGGCCGCGGCCGGCGCTGTTCGCGGCGACCGTGTTCGGCACGGCCTTCCTGCTGCATTCCTTCGCCGGCAACAAGCTGGAGCGCTACATCTACTATGCGATGCCGTTCTTGTTCGTGCTCTGGGGCATCGCGCTCGCACAGGTCCTGCCCGCGGCGTCGCGCTGGCTGCTCGCCGTGACCGATCGCGGCCTCGCCGCCCTGCACCTTGACAAGCCGGAGTGGCTTCGGCGGTCGGCCCGATGGGGCGTGCCCGCCGCCGCCGCGGCCTTTCTGGTGGTCGCCAACCCCGCCTTCACCCAGACGGCGGAATCGCTGCTCAACCCGCGCGAGCCGGTGCGCACGCGCGCCTGGAACGCCGCGCGCGAGCGGCTCGGGCCGCTTCTCGACCGGGTCGATGTCCTCGTCACCACGGACGAGCTGCGCTCGCTCTACTATCTCGGCCGGTCCGACATCCTGCTGAACCGGATCCGCCTGATGGAGACGCCGAAGCCAGCCGAGTTCAAGGACGACCCCCGCACCGGCCGGCCGATCATCGCCGAGTTCGCCTCCTTTGCGCGGGTGCTGGACTGCTATCCGAGCGGGCTCTTCATAACCGAGGAACGGTACTGGGGCAGCGCGGAGCATGGCGGACCCGAGGCGGCCGCGCTGCTGACCGAGCGTGCGGACCCGATCCCGCTGCCCGAATCGGTCAATCCCCCCGGTCCCTACCGGTTGCGGATCTATCGCTGGGACCGGATGGGGCCCGTCGACCCGGCGCGCTGCGCGTCCCTGCCGAACCTCACGGCCGCGGCGGAGGAGCGCTGATGCCGGGGACGCTTCTGCCAAGGCAGGCCCGTCAACTGACCGTTTCGGCGTAGTGGCAGGCGACCAGACGGCCGTCGACGCGCCGCAGCTCCGGGCGGACCGCGGCGCATTCCTCGGTGGCGAAGGGGCAGCGCCGGTGGAACGGGCAGCCGGGCGGCGGGTCGAGGGGCGAGGGCAGCTCGCCCCTGACGGCGATGCGGCGGGAGCGCGCCGCCGGGTCGACGGAGGGCGTGCTCGCCAGCAGGACCCGGGTGTAGGGATGGCGCGGCCGGGCGAAGATCGCCTCCTTCGGCCCGTGCTCCACGGGACGGCCGAGATACATCACCATCACCTCGGCGGCGATGTGGCGCACCACGCTGAGGTCGTGCGAGATGAACAGGTAGGCGAGGTCGAACTCCTCCTGCAGGTCCATCATCAGGTTGAGCACCTGCGCCCGGATCGACACGTCGAGCGCGCTCACCGGCTCGTCGGCGACGACGATGCGCGGGCGCAGCATCAGCGCCCGGGCGATGGCGATACGCTGGCGCTGCCCGCCCGAAAACATATGCGGGTAGCGGCCGTAGAACTCCGGCCGCAAGCCCACCTTCTCCATCATGGCGCGCGCCGCCTCCGCCCGCTCAGCCGGGCCGAGGCGCGTGTTGATGCGCAGCGGCTCTTCCAGGATGGCGCCGATCTTCTTGCGCGGGTTGAGCGAGGCGAAGGGATTCTGGAACACCATCTGGACGAATGGCCGCAGACGCCGGAGCTCGGCGCGGTTCGCTCCGGCAATCTCGGTTCCGGCGATCACCAGCCGTCCGGAGCTCGGCGGCTCGATCATCGTCACCAGGCGGGCGAGCGTCGACTTGCCGCAGCCCGATTCGCCGACGACGGCCAGGGTCTGCCCGGCGGACAGCGTAAAGCTCGCCCCGGCGACGGCACGCAGAAGGGCCGTTGGCCGGAACGGTCCCGTGCGGACGCGGTAGTCGCGGGTAAGGTTCTCGGCCTCGAGGACGACGGTCCCGGTCACGACACCGCCTCCGTCTCGTCCTCCTTGTTGGTGGGCTTGCCATCGACCAGCGCGTAGTGGCAGCGCACCAGACGGCCGCGCTCATCGGGGCGGAGGAGCGGCTGCTCCTCGACGCAGCGCCGCTCGGCGAAACGGCAGCGCGGATGAAACAGGCAGCCGCGCGGCCGGTCCTCGATCCCGGGCACCACCCCGGGGATCGTCGGGAGGCGGCGCCGGCCGACGCTGCGCTCCGGCAGCGCGTCGAGAAGGGCGGCGGTGTAGGGGTGGGCGGGGTTCGCGAACAGGGCGTCGGCCGGCTGCTCCTCGACCTGCTGTCCGGCATACATGACCATGACCCGCTCGGCGGTCTCGGCGACCACGCCCATGTCGTGCGTGATCAGGATGAGGGCCATGCCTCGGTCCCGCTGCAGATCGATCAGCAGGTCGAGGATCTGCGCCTGGATGGTCACGTCGAGCGCGGTGGTCGGCTCGTCCGCGATCAGCAGCCGCGGGTTGCAGGCGATCGCCATGGCGATCATTACCCGCTGGTTCATGCCGCCCGAAAGCTGGTGCGGAAAGGCCTTGAGGCGGCTCTCCGGCGCCGGGATGCCGACCTGGCCCAGAAGCTCGACCGTGCGGCGGCGGCGGTCGGCGCGGCTGCCGCCCTCGTGCACCTTGAGCGTTTCCATGATCTGGAAACCGACGGTGAAGGAGGGGTTGAGACTCGTGATCGGCTCCTGGAACACCATCGCGATGTCCTTGCCGATGATGCGCCGCCGCTGGGCGGAAGTCATGGCGAGAAGGTCCCGGCCCTCGAAGGTCATTCGGTCGGCGGTGACGCGGCCGGGCCAGGCGATCAGGCCCATGAGCGCCAGCATCGAGACGCTCTTGCCGGACCCCGATTCGCCGACGATGCCGAGCACCTCGCCCGGTTCGATGGTGAGGTCGAGGCCGTCGACCGCGCGGAAGAGGCCGCGTGCCGTCTGGAACTCGACGACCAGGTTGCGGATTTCGATCAGCGCCGCCATCAGCGCTTCAGCTTCGGGTCGAGGGCATCGCGCAACCCGTCGCCCGCCAGGTTGAAGGCAAGAACGGTGATCAGGATGGCCAGCCCGGGGAAAGTGACGACCCACCAAGCGCTCTGCACGAACTCGCGGGCCTTGGCTAGCATGCTGCCCCATTCCGGCGTCGGCGGCTGCGCGCCCAGACCGAGGAATCCCAGCGCCGCCGCCTCCAGGATCGCGGTGGAGAAGCCCAGCGTCGCCTGGACGATGAGCGGCGCCATGCAGTTCGGCAGCACGGTCACGAACATCAGCCGCGCCAGCCCGGCGCCGCTGACGCGCGAGGCGGTGACGTACTCCTTGGTGATCTCGGTGATGACCGCGGCGCGCGCGAGCCGGACGTAATGCGGCAGCACGACGATGGAAACGGCCATGATCGCATTGGTGAGGCTGGGGCCGAGGATCGCGACGATGACGATGGCGAGCAGCAAGGCCGGGAACGCCAGCATGATGTCCATCGCCCGCATGATCACGTCCTCGACGAGGCCCCGGAAGAATCCGGCGATGAGGCCGAGCAGGACGCCGGCTGCGAGCGACAGGGTCACGACGATGCAGCCGATGAGCAGCGAATAGCGTGCGCCGTAGATGAGCCGCGACAGGATGTCCCGGCCGACGTCGTCGGTGCCGAGCAGGAAGCGCGTTGATCCCCCTTCGGCCCAGAAGGGCGGCACCAGGAAGGCGTCCCGGAACTGCTCGATCGGGGAATAGGGTGCGATCAAATCGGCGAAGACGGCGACGAAGGCCATGAGGAGGATGATGGCGAGTCCGGCCACGGCGCCCTTGTTCTCGGCGAAGGACGACCAGAACTCGCGCAAGGGGCCCGGCGGTGCCGGGGCGGTGGCGGTGCGCAGTTCGGGGGTATCGACTTCGATTGCCATGGTCAGCCTGCGTGCCGGATGCGCGGGTTGATGAGGCCGTAGAGCAGGTCCACGGCCAGATTCACCAGCATGATGATGACCGCGACCAGCAGGATCCCGCCCTGTAGCGCGGGGTAGTCGCGCCGGTAGATCGATTCGACCAGCCACTTGCCGATGCCGGGCCAGGCGAAGATCGTCTCCGTGAGGATGGCCCCGGCCAGAAGCACGCCGGTCTGCAGGCCGATGACGGTGACCACCGGGACAAGGGCATTGCGCAGCGCGTGCAGGCCGATCACCCGGGCCGGCGACAGCCCCTTCGCGCGGGCGGTGCGGATGTAATCCTCGCCCAGCACCTCGAGCATCGAAGACCGCGTCATGCGCGCAATCACGGCCAGCGGAATGGTTCCGAGCACGACGGCGGGCAGGATCAGGTGGCGCAGCGCGGACCGGAAGGCGCCTTCCTGCCCGGACAGCAGACTGTCGATCAGCATGAAGCCGGTGACCGGCTCGAAGTAGTAGAGCAGCGAGATCCGCCCCGAAACCGGCGTCCAGCCAAGGTTGACCGAGAACAGGATGATGAGCAGCAGGCCCCACCAAAAGATCGGCATGGAGTAGCCGGTAAGCGAGAGGCCCATGACCGAATGGTCCCAGACCGAGCCCCGCCTCACGCCGGCGAGGATGCCGGCCGGAAGCCCCACGATCACGGCGAACAGCATTGCGCAGATCGAGAGCTCGAGCGTCGCCGGGAACAGCGTCATGAACTCGGTCAGGACCGGCCGCTTGGTGACGAGGGAACGGCCGAGGTCGCCTTGCAGGACGTCGGCGATGTAGGTGCCGTATTGGATGAGGATCGGCTGGTCGAAGCCGTATTGGTGGCGAAGCTCCGCGTAGCGTTCCGGGGAAACGCCGCGCTCGCCCGCGAGCAGCAGGATCGGATCGCCCGGGATCAGACGGATCATCGCGAAGGTCAGCAGCGTAACCCCGAAGAAGGTCGGGATCAGCAGCGCCACCTTGGTCAGCAGGAATCGAAACATCGCCGCAAAAGCTAAGCGGCGGAGGAGGTTCGCCAACCTCCTCCGCCGATCATGATCCCGGGCGGGCCTCTATTCCTTGAGGTCCACGCCGTAGAAGTCGTGCTTGCCGAACGGGCTCATCTTGTAGCCCACGACCTCCTTGCGCATCGGCATGAAGACGACGGAGTGGGCGATGGTGACCCACGGCGCCTCTTCCTTGAAGATGACCTGCGCCTTCTCGTAAAGCTCGGCCCGCCGGTCCTGGTCAGAGATCTGCCTCGCCTGCACGATGAGATCGTCGAACGGCTTGTGGCACCAGCGGGCGCGGTTGGCCCCGTCGTTGGCCGCGTCGCAGCCCAGCAGGACAAAGAGGAAGTTATCGGGGTCGCCGTTGTCGCCGGTCCAGCCCAGCAGGACGGTCTGGTGCTCGCCGCGCAGCGAGCGCTCGAGATACTCGCCCCACTCGTAGGTGACGATCTTCGCGTTCACGCCGACCGCCTGCCAGTCGGCCTGGATCATCTCGGCCATGCGCTGTGCGTTCGGGTTGTAGGGCCGTTGCACCGGCATCGCCCAGATGTCGGTCTGAAAGCCGTTCGCATAACCGGCCTCGGCCAGGAGCGCCCGCGCCCGCTCCGGATCATAGGGGTAGTCCTCGACGTTGTCGTTGTAGGACCACATGGTCGGCGGGATCGGGTTCTTGGCCTTCGTGCCGGCGCCCTGATAGACCGCCTCGATGATGGCGTCCTTGTTGATCGCCATGTTGAGCGCCTGGCGCACCCGCTCGTCGGTGAACGGCTCCTTCGTCGTGTTGAAGCCAAGGTAGCCGACGTTCAGCCCCTCCTGCTCCATGACGGTGAGGTTGGGGTTCTTCTTCATCGCCGCGATGTCGGCCGGATTCGGATAGGGCATGATATGGCACTCGCCGGCCTGCAGCTTTGCGTAGCGGACGCTGGCGTCCGGCGTGATGGCGAAGACAAGGTTGTCGATCGGCGCCTTGCCCTCCCAATAATCCGGGTTGGCCTTGTAGCGAATCACCGCGTCCTTCTGATAGGCGACGAGCTGGAACGGTCCGGTTCCGACCGGCTGCAGGTCGATCTGCTCCGGCGTGCCGGCCTCCATCATCTGCTCGGCATACTCGGCCGACAGGATCGAGGCGAAGTCCATCGCCATGTCGGCGAGGAACGGTGCGTTGGGCGCGTTCAGCACGAACCGCACCGTGCGGTCGTCGACCTTTTCGATCGACTTGATCAGCTCCGGCATGCCCATGGACACGAAGTACTCGTAGGTGCCGCCCGACACGCCGTGGTAGGGATGCTGCGCGTCCCACTGTCGCATGAAGCTGAAGATCACGTCGTCGGCGTTGAACTCGCGCGTCGGCGTGAACGTGCTGGTGGTGTGGAACTTGACGCCGCTGCGCAGGTGGAAGGTGTAGGTCAGGCCGTCATCGGAGATCTCCCAGGACTCGGCGAGGCCGGGCTCGATCTCGGTCCCGCCCCGGACGAATTCGACGAGCCGGTCATAGACCGCCACCGACGAGGCGTCGAAGGTTGTGCCAGCGGTGTAGAGCTGCGGGTTGAAGCCCTCCGGGCTCCCCTCCGAGCAGTAGACCAGCGTTTTTGCCTGGGCGGAAGCCATGACGCCCAGGGCGAAGGCCACGACGACCGTGGTTCTCAGAAGTCGGCGTTTCATTGCTCGATTCATCTCCCTGCTGGTCGTTAAGGTTGGTTATTCGGGGGCGGGGTTTTTTGTTGCGTCTATTTCCGCCTCTTCAACGGACGGTAGGCCCGCCGCTTTGCCACTGTCAATGGACTCCGCCATACCGATTGACGGCGGCCGCTGGATCGATATGGTTCCCGTCCATGGACGACATCGCCCCAACCGCCATCGAGGCACCCTTCACGGTCGAGGGCCTTTCGGTTCGACCGGAATGGATCGATTTCAACGGCCACATGAACGTGGCCTACTACCTCAAGGCCTTCGACATGGCGTTCGACTCGATCTACGAGCGCCTTGGCCTGAGCGCCGAAGACCTGAAGGACACGAACGCCTCGACCTTCAGCGCCGAGATACACCTCACCTATCAGCGCGAGGTGCTGGAAGGCGACCCGTTGCGGATCACCACCCAGCTCCTCGGTTTCGACCCCAAGCGCTTCCACTATATCCAGTGCATGTATCACGCGCGGGAGGGCTATCTCGCCGCGACCTGCGAGTGGCTGATCCTCTACATCGACATGACGCGCCGGAAGGTCGCCGTCATGCCGGAGACGTTGCAGCGGCATCTGGCCCGCGTTCTCGAGGCGCATTCCGCCGTCCCGGTCCCGCCCGAGGTGGGGCGGCGAATCAGCCTCGCCAACCGCCCGCCGCGGTGACCCGGTACGCGCGCGACCGCGGACCGGTCAGTAGGTCGGCTCCAGCCGCAGCCAGGCGTATCGGTCGCCCGAGCGCACGGTGACCTCCGCCGTCGCGCCGTCGGCGCGGAGGACGCGCAGCGGGACCTCGACCCCCGGATCCCCCAGCGCCCAGACCTTGCGGTAGAAATCGGCCAGGCCGTCGATCGGCGCGCCGGCCACGCTCACGATCATGTCGCCGGGGCGGATGCCGGCGCTGGCGGCAGGACCGCCGGCGGAGACGCCGGTGACGACGATGTGTCCCTGCAGCTCCTCGGCGAAGAGGCCGAGCCAGGGGCGCGGCGGGTGGGTGCTGCGCCCGGTCTTCAGAAGCTCCGGCAGAATCGGCTTCAACGCGTCGATCGGAACGAACATGTTGCCGGGCAGGGCCGACCCGTCGCCGCGGCTGTCGCCGACCAGGAGCGAGCCGATGCCGAGCAGCCGGCCGTCGCGCCCGATCAGCGCCGCGCCGCCGAAGGCGCCGTGGGGCGGGCTCGTGAAGATCGCGTCGGGGAGGAGATACTCCCAATAGCCGGCGAAGTCCCGCCTTGAAACGACGAGCGCCGGATGAACGGCGGGCGGGTCGCCCTGGCTTACCACCAATACCTCGTCGCGCGGTTTGAGCGCCGCGGAGTCGCCGAGGGCCACCGGCTTGAGGTCGAGGGGGTGCGCGGCGCGGACCAGGCCGAAGCCGGTTTCGTGGTCGTAGCCGACGATGTCGGCGGCGACGGGCCGCCCGTCGGGCCCGGTGATCTCCACGAGCCCGGCCTCGAGGATCACGTAGCCGATCGTGAGGATCAGCCCGTCCTCGCCAATGACGATGCCGGAGCCTTCGCGCAGGAGGCCGAGCGAGTCGGCCGTGCGCGCGTTCGGCGGTATGTCGGCGCGCACGCCGACGACGGCGTTGAGGATGTCCTCCGCGCGAACCTGCGCCGCCGGTTGGCCCGGCGCGGCGAGGCCGAGGGCGGTAAGCCAGAGGAGGGTCGACAGAAGGCGGACGCCGAGAACGGCCCGGCGGCCGGAACGGTGCCGGAGCTCCGGCCGGAGACTTGGGACGGGGCGGGACGGCTGCGCCATGGGACCCCTCCGTGAGTCTTTACGGAAAAGATTGGATTAGCGCGGGACCGCTGGCAAGCCCTCTGCGGGATCTCGCCCGGGGGGCGCTCCGGATCCTGCTTCCGGGCGGATCCGCCCAAGGCAACGTCCCTATGGTCAATCACCCCGGCCGGCTATTTAGCCGATCGCCGCCGTGCTGCGCCGCTCCAGGCGCCTTCTGTGGCTCGGGGCGACCGAGCCGCGCGCCCGTGAGGGCCACCCGCAGCCGGATCGCTCACAACCGGCTCAAATGGCCCGGCGGGCGGTCCCCGAGGTCAATCCTCGAGCAGTCGCCCCGTGCGGTGGGGCAGGGGACGGGTGCCGACCACCTTCGCCACCGTATCGCCCGGGCGGACCAGCCGGGCGAGGCGTCGCGACAGGAGAAGGCCGTCGGTGCCGGACCGGATCGGCGTCCGCGCCGTCCGCGGGTCTTCGGCCGTGGGATCGACCAGCTCGGCGATGAGGTCGCCCTCCTTGACCCGGGCGCCGAGCGGCTGGCGATAGGCCAGCACGCCGGCGCCGGGCGAGCGCACCACGTCGCAGGCGTCGAGCCGCGTGGCCTCGCACAGGGCCGGCGGCAACGGGCCGGGATCGCCGGCGACCAGCCCGCGGCGCTGCAGGAAGCGGAACAAGGCCGCGGCGTCGGGCCCGGCCAACTCGTCGGCGACATCGGCGCGGCCCCGATATTCGATCGTCGCCGCGAGGCAGGCGGCCGGGATCGGCCGGTCCGGGCCAAACGCCGCCGCCAGACGGGTCCAGGGGGTGCTGAAGGCCTCGTCGAAGGAGGCCCCGCCGGAATCCTCGGCCAGCAGCGTTGCGCGGCTGCCGATTTCCGCCGAGAGGTCGGCCGCGTCCGGCCAATGGGCCGGGATCAGGAACAGGTGGGGCAGCGCCTCGTCGTCGCAATGAAGGTCGAGGACGATGTCGGCGTCGTAGGCGAGCCGGGCGAGCGTCAGGCGCAGGCTCGCCATCTCGGTCGACGGGGACAACTGGGCGAGGTTCTCGCCCATCGCCGCGCGGATCGTCTCGACATTGGCCGCGGGATCCGCACCGATCCGGTCGCGCAGCCGGTCGGCGAGGCCGGCGGCAAGATCCGGCCAGCTGCGGTTGAAGTTGCCGCCTCCGCCCAGCTCATAGCGCCCGGCCAGCATGCCGTTGAGCACCTGCCCCGCGCCGATCGGGTTGGCCACGGGCACGAGGACGATCTCGCCGAGAATCCGGCCCTGCCGGTCGGCCTCGTCCAGAAGACCGATGAGATGGTGCTGGACGAGCATGGCCGGAATCTCGTCCGCGTGGAGCGACGCCTGCAGGTAGGCCTTCGGCCGGGCGCCGGGCCACCCATAGCGGTGGACCACAACGTGGCGGTCGGTGCCGGGGCTGTTCTGCTGGAGGCGGAGTCGTTCGATCTGCTTGGGCATGGCGTGCAATCGGAGCGGGTAGGTTTCGTGTCGTAGGTTCGCGCCGGCACTATGGGCCAGCGGCACGGCCTCTGCTATAGATTTTCGCGCCATGAGCGATCTGGACGCCGCCTTGCGGCGCTTTTTCTCGGCCCTTGAAGACCGTTTGACGGCCGGCGCGGCGCGCGAGGCCGATGCCGAGGCGGCGGCCGGGATCGCCGCCTTCGCCCGGGATGTCGCCGCTGTCCGCCCCGTCCCCCGACCCGATTCGGGCCCGCCGGTTCCGCCGCTGCCGGTCTGCCGGTTCTGGGACGCCGCGCTCGCCGGCGCGACCGCGGTGCCGGCAGAGGAGGTTCGTGCGCTCGGGCCGGCCCTGCGCTGGACGCAGAACCCGAATTACCGCCGCCGGCCTCCGGACCCGCGATTCCTCGAAAACTATGGCTATGCGGTGATTGCGGGGCCGGAATCGGCGGCGGACCCGCCGCTCGTCGCCGGAAACGGCGGGCTTGCGGTCGGGCTGCTGCTCCTCGGCCCGGGCACGCATTATCCCCTGCACCGTCACCCGGCCACCGAGCTCTACTGCGTGATCGGCGGCGCGGCCGAGTGGCGCCGCGGCGATTCGCCGTGGCGGGTGCAGCCGCCCGGCGCCCTCATTCATCACCCCTCCGGTCTCGCGCACGCGATGCGGACCGGCGCCGAACCGCTGCTTGCCGTCTATCTCTGGCGGGGCGATCTCGCAACCCGCGCCAGGCTGATCGCGGCGGATGCCGGCGCGCCGGATTCCGGATTGCCAGGCCAGGTCCGGCCGTGAAAAAGCCAGATCGTCCCCGAACCGCCCAATCGCTTCCGAATCGAACGAGAGTCCTGCCTTGGATCCTGCCATGACCGATGCCGCTGCCTCGCCCTCGCCCGGCGCATCCGCCGCCGAAACCCCGGAACTGGGGCCCCTGATCGTCGCCGTTGCGCCGAACGGGGCGCGCAAGACCAAGGCGGACCACCCGGCCCTGCCGGTGACGGCCGAGGAGATCGCCGCCGCCGCGGCGGCCTGCCGCGAGGCCGGTGCGGCGATGATTCATCTGCACGTGCGCGACCGCGACGGCGCGCATCTGCTGGACGCCGAGGCTTACCGGCGGGCAACCGCAGCGATTCGGCGCGAGGTCGGCGACGACCTCGTCGTTCAGATCACCACCGAATCGGTCGGCCGCTACGGGCCGGCGGAGCAGATGGCGGTCGTCCGCGCCGTCCGGCCGGAGGCCGTCTCGATCGCGATCCGGGAGATCGTGCCGGACGAGGCCGCCGAGCCGGCCGCCGCCGAGTTCCTCGCCTGGCTCGCCCACGAGCGGGTGATGCCGCAATACATCCTCTATTCCGCCGAAGATCTTGAGCGATTCCGCGGCTTGCGCCGGCGCGGCCTGATCCCGGGCGAGCGGCCGTTCGCGCTGTTCGTGCTTGGCCGGTACGCCCGCGGGCAGCGCTCATTGCCGGCCGATCTGCTGCCCTTCGTTAACCCACTGCCGGTTGACATCGACTGGGCAATCTGTGCTTTTGGTCCGTGGGAGAATGCTTGCGCGCTCGCTGCGGCGGCGCTAGGGGGCCACGTCCGCGTCGGTTTCGAGAACAACACACAACTCGCCGACGGTCGTACCGCACCCGACAACGCTGCCCTGGTCGCCCAGGTCGCGGCGGGGGCGGCGCTGCTTGGACGCAAACTTGCCGATGCGGCGGCCGCAAGGGCGCTGCTGTCGGCGTCCGTTTGAGACGCGCGAGCCTCCGTGGTCCTGGGGCCGGGAGAGTTGTGAATCCGGGCTGTAAACGAGGGAGCTACGTCATGAAGAAAATCTTGCTTTCCTGCGCTTCGGCGGTCATCGCGGCCGGTATCGCGATCGGATCGGGCGGGTCCTCCGCCGTTGCCCAGGAGCAGCAGTTCGTCACGATCGGCACCGGTGGCGTCACCGGCGTGTACTACGCCGCGGGCGGTGCCATCTGCCGGCTGGTCAACGCCACCCGCAAGGAGCACGGCATCCGCTGCTCGGTGGAATCGACCGGCGGCTCGGTGTTCAACGTCAACACCATTCGCGCCGGCGAACTCGATTTCGGCATGGTGCAGTCGGACGTGCAGTACAACGCCTATCACGGCGAGGGGCAGTTCGCGAACGCCGAGCCCTATGAGGCGCTGCGCGCGGTCTTCTCCGTGCATCCGGAGCCGTTCACCGTCGTCGCCCGGAAGGAGGCGAACGTCAAGACCTTCGACGACTTCAAGGGCAAGCGGTTCAACGTCGGCAACCCCGGCTCCGGCACGCGCTCCTCGATGGAGGAGCTGCTTGCGGCCAAGGGCTGGTCGATCCAGGACTTCTCTCTGGCCTCCGAGCTGAAGGCGGACGAGCACGGCCCGGCGCTCTGCGACAACAAGATCGACGGCTTCTTCTATGCCGTCGGCCATCCCTCGGCCAACATCCAGGACCCGACCACGGCCTGCGGGGCGCAGCTCGTGCCGCTGACCGGACCGGCCATCGACAAGCTGGTGGACGACAATCCGTACTACGCGAAAGTCACGATCCCCGGCGGCCTGTACGCGAACAACCCGCAGCCGACGGAGACCTACGGCGTGCTGGCGACCTTCGTAACCTCGACGGACACGCCGGCCGACGTCGTCTACACGATCGTCAAGTCGGTGTTCGAGAACTTCGACCAGTTCAAGAGCCTGCATCCGGCCTTCGCGAATCTGGAACCGCAGGACATGATCAAGAACGGCCTTTCGGCGCCGCTGCATGAAGGCGCCGTGCGCTATTACAAGGAAAAAGGCTGGATGTAACGGGTGGCCCGTGCGGCTCCCTTTCCCTTGCAGGGCGGGGAGGATGCGCGGGCGTGTCTGGCTTCCGTGATCTCGTAGGGGCGGGTTTGAAACCCGCCCCTACACGAATCGACAACTGACCCCGCCCTCTCCCACGCCGGTTCCGGCGGCAATGTCAACGAAGCGCGGGCGAAGCTCGCAGAGGGAAGAGGGGCCTTCTGGGAGGGCAGCCGTGAATCAAACCAGATCGACCAACGGACCGAACGACCGCACGGCGCAGGACATCGTCGCCGAGGTCGATACCGGTGCCAGGCAGCCCGTCGGCATCGCCGGACGCGTTCTGCTGCTGACGGCACTGGCATGGTCGCTGTTCCAGCTCTGGTACGCCTCGCCGCTGCCCTTCATGCTCAACCTTTTCATCCTCAACGACACCGAGGCGCGCTCGATCCATCTCGCCTTCGCCGTCTTTCTCGGCTTCACCGCCTATCCCGCCTTCGCGCGCTCGCCGCGCGGTCATGTGCCGGTACAGGATTGGGTGCTGGCGCTGATCGGTGCCTTCTGCGCCGGCTACCTGTTCCTGTTCTATCGCGATCTGGCGCAGCGGCCGGGGCTGCCGACGACGTTCGACATCGTCGTCTCGGTCGTCGGGCTCGTGCTGCTGCTGGAGGCGTCGCGCCGGGCGCTGGGGCCGGCGCTGAGCATCGTGGCGCTCATCTTCATCGGCTATACCTTCGCCGGTCCCTATCTGCCGGCCATGATGTCGCATGGCGGCGCCTCGGTGAACCGGGCGATGTCGCAGTACTGGCTCACCACCGAAGGCGTGTTCGGGGTCGCGCTCGGCGTCTCGACGAGCTTTGTCTTCCTGTTCGTCCTGTTCGGCTCGCTGCTGGAGCGGGCCGGGGCCGGCAACTACTTCATCAAGCTGTCCTTCGCGCTGCTCGGCCATCTGCGTGGTGGGCCGGCGAAGGCGGCGGTGGTCTCCTCGGGGACGACGGGGCTGATCTCCGGCTCGTCGATCGCCAACGTGGTGACCACGGGCACCTTCACGATCCCGCTGATGAAGCGGGTCGGCTTCCCCGGTTACAAAGCCGGCGCCGTCGAGGTCGCGGCCTCGGTGAACGGGCAGATCATGCCGCCGGTCATGGGCGCGGCTGCCTTCCTGATCGCCGAGTATGTCGGCATTTCCTACCTCGACGTGGTGAAGCACGCCTTCCTGCCGGCGATCATCACCTACGTCGCGCTGTTCTACATCGTCCATCTCGAGGCGGTGAAGGCGAACATGCAGGGCCTGCCGAAGCCGCACCAGCGAAGCCGGGCGCAGGCGCTCGCTTCCTTCGGCATGACGGCGGCGGGCTTCGTCATCCTCGCCGGTCTGGTTTATTACGGCATCGGCTGGACGAAGCAGGTCTTTGGCGACGCCGCCACATGGGTGATCGGCATCGTCGGTGTCGCGGCCTATGTCGCCCTGATGGCCTATCGGGCGCGGTTCCCGGACCTGGAGCTGGACGATCCCGATGCGGAGATCGTGTCGCTGCCGGAGGTCGGCCCGACCGCGAAAACGGGGCTGCATTTCCTTTTGCCGGTCGTGGTCCTGGTCTGGTGCCTCATGGTGGAGCGGTTCTCGCCCGGGCTCTCCGCCTTCTACGGCACCGTGGTCATGATCCTCATCATGGTGACGCAGCGGCCCCTGACCCAGTTCTTCCGCGGCCAGCGGGATCTGGTGGGGCCGTTCTGGCTCGGCTGCCGGGAACTGCTCGACGGGCTGGTCGGCGGCGCGCGCAACATGATCGGCATCGGCATCGCCACCGCCGCGGCGGGGATCGTTGTCGGCACCGTCTCGCTGACCGGGGTCGGCCTGGTCATGACCGAGCTCGTCGGCTTCCTGTCCGGCGGCAATTTGATGGTGATGCTGCTGCTGACGGCGGTCATTTGCCTGATCCTGGGGATGGGCCTGCCGACCACGGCCAACTACATCGTCGTCGCCACCCTGATGGCGCCCGTGGTCGTGCAGCTCGGGGCGGAGCACGGCCTTGCCGTGCCCCTGGTCGCGGTGCATCTGTTCGTCTTCTATTTCGGCCTGATGGCGGACGTTACGCCGCCGGTGGGCCTCGCCTCCTTCGCTGCCTCCGCAGTGTCCGGGGCCGATCCGATCCGGACCGGCGTGCAGGCCTTCCGCTACGAGATCCGGACGGCGCTGCTGCCCTTCATCTTCATCTTCAACACCCAGCTTCTGCTGATCGGCGTGGACGGTCCGGTTCACCTTGCGCTCACCGTCGGGAGCGCGCTGCTCGCCATGCTCCTGTTCGTGTCCGCGACGCAGGGATACTTCCTCGTGCGGAGCCGCTGGTACGAGACGGCCGCGCTGTTCCTCATCTGCTTCACGCTGTTCCGGCCGGGCTTCTGGATGGACATGGTCTATCCGCCCTACCAGACGGTGGAGGCGAGCCGGCTCGAGCAGTTGGTCGCGGCGACGCCGCCGGGGGGCTTCCTGCGGCTGCAGGCCTCCGGGCAGGATTTCCTCACCGGCCGCGAGATCGACAAGACGGTGCAGCTCCGTTTGCCGGGCTCCGGCTCCGCGGCGGAGCGGCTGCGCGCGGCCGGCCTCACGGTGATGCCGCAGGGTGAGGAGGTCGCAATACTGAGCGTCGCCTTCGGCAGCGAGGCAGAGGCGCTCGGCCTCGATCTCGGCTGGACGATCCGCGGCATCGAGGTGCCCACGGACCGGCCGGCGAAGGAGTGGTTGTTCGTGCCCGCGCTCGCCCTGCTCGCCCTGGTCGTTGCGTCCCAGTGGGGGCGGCGTCGGCGCATGGCCGCCGTGACAGCCTGACGTCGTTCTCGGCCGGGGGCCAGGGCGCCGGCCGGCGCCGTCGCAAACCGCGCACAGATTTGAGTTCAGTTCGCCTTGGACTTAGGCCGAATCCGCCCGAAGCGCATGATGCGGTGCCGGTTTCCACACATTGGCTTCGCCGGTGTCTCGGCCGTTGGCCGAATGGGACGCCGGAGGCGGACCGCGCCTGTACTGTCTCGGCGTACATCCCATGACTCGCTTGAAGGCGGTGCTAAAGGCGCTTTCTGACTCGTAGCCGAGCGACAGCGCGACGGCGGAGACCGGGTCATCGGTGTTCTCAAACCTGTCACAGGCGAGCATCATGCGCCAGCGCGACACGTAGTCCATGGGGGTCTCGCCGACCGTCTCCTTGAACTTCAGGGCGAAGCTGGATCGCGACATGCCGGCGTGCTCGGCGAGTGTCTGCAGAGTCCAGCGATACGCAGGATCGGCATGAATGGCGGCAATCGCAGCGCCGAGCCGTTTGTCCGCAAGGGCGAAGAACCATCCGACGCCGTCGTTCGGTCCTTCCTCCAGATGCAGTCGCAGGGCCTGGACCAACATCATGTGCGCAAGATGCTGCGCAATGAGCGAGCCGCCCGGACGCCGCTCACGCAACTCCTGCCGCATGCGCTCAACCGACCAGAGCAACGCGCTCTGCTCGGACTCTCTTCGGATGTGGACGATGGGCGGAAGCATGCGAAGAAGGCTGGTCGAATTTCGGCCGCTCACGGCAAAGCGGCTGCCGACCAGGAAAAAGTCGCCGCCGCCATTGATCGTTACAACGCCGCCCGGGTTGACCGGCGGGAAGAACTCGCTGGAATCAACAGGCGTTAAAGCGATGTCGCTCGCGAGCCGGAAGTTCCGGCCGCTCGGCAATACGAAGCAATCGCCCGCTCCCAACCTCACGGGTTCGGCGAGATCCTCCACGAGCAGCCAGCATTCACCCGATATCACCGCGTAGCATTCATTCGGTTCTGCTGGTGGGAGAACTGAATCGACCAGTCGCCGCCCGCGTCGAAACCGGAGGACACATAGCTGCGCGGCTTGAGCAAGGACAGGACGTCCGACAGCGGGTCCATGAAGCCTTCTGGACGATCGCGAAGATAATATGGACTTCCGAGCATAGATCGCACTTCTCCGACTGTCTATCTTCGGGGCCACGCAGCAACAAGCAGCCTCCATGAGCTTTGGTTTTGGCGTCGACAAACTGACATGAAGACAAATATCGAAGCCCATAACCTCGCAGCTTTGCTTCTGACCGCCACAAACGCATCTGCTGGTTTGTTTGCGCTGACCGCTGCTGCAAAGGCTCAGGAAACCGACAGAGAGGCTCTCTCAACTACGCTGCGGTGCCGGTCACAGCCTTCAGGTTGGGCCAAATCGGAGCCGGCCCGCATCTCTCCGGCACCATCGGCCGCCCCGACGGGGCCCAGCGCGTGGCAATCATCGCCTGTCTCGAAAATCAGTAACCCTCCCGGGGAGAAGCAGTCATGACAGCGTTTACGATCAACGGACGCGCGGTAGACGTTGCCGCCGAGCCCGATACACCACTTCTGTGGGTGATCCGCGAGCATTTGAAGCTTACCGGCACCAAATTCGGCTGCGGCATCGGGCAGTGCGGTGCCTGCACGGTTCATGTCGACGGCGCGCCGACGCGCTCCTGCATAACTTGGCTCGAGGACGTGGCCGGCCGGGAGGTGACGACGATCGAAGGCCTGTCGCCGGACGCCAGCCATCCGCTTCAAAGAGCCTGGATCGACGAGCAGGTGCCGCAATGCGGCTATTGCCAGTCCGGGCAGATCATGCAGGCGGCGGCTCTTCTTGAGAGCAACCCCAACCCCACGCGCGAGCAGATCGTCGAACATATGGACGGCAACATCTGCCGCTGCGGGACCTATGTGCGCATCATCCGCGCCATTCAGCGCGCCGCACGGGAGGCCTGAGATATGACCGGGACAGTCAAGCTTCACAGTCGCGCGATCTCGCGGCGCAGCTTCCTCGTTTCCGTTGGCGGTTTCGGCGTCGCGGTTGCGTTCGGTGGTCCGACCCGGAATGTCTTTGGCGCGACAATGGCGTCAGTCGTCGAGGGCGATTACCTCCCCAACGCATGGGTGACCATCGCGGGCGATGGAACCGTGACGATCATGTCGCCTGCCTCCGAGATGGGGCAAGGCATCATGACCACTCTGCCGCTTCTCATCGCGGAAGAAATGGATGCTGATTGGGAGATGGTCCGCGTTGTTCAGGCTCCATCCGATGCGGATAAATACGGCAATCCCGGCTTCTATGGCATCCAGCTCACGGGCGGCAGCGAATCCACGCGAGGCTACTTTGATTTGTTGCGGCTGATTGGGGCTCAGACGCGCAAGGTGATTTTGACGAGCGGCGCTGGCATGTTGAACGTCCCCGTCAGCGAACTCACGACCGAACCCGGCAGGATCGTACATGCTCCGTCGGGACGTTCACTCAGCTTCGGCGAGATCGCCGCGAACGGTGTTCTTCCCGATCCGCTGCCGCAGGCTACCGAAGCGGATCTGAAGCCGCAAGAACAGTGGCGCTATATCGGCAGGCGTGACATCTCCCGCGTCGACGTGCCCGCGAAGGTCGACGGGAGCGCGATCTACGGCATGGACGTGCAGCTTCCCAACATGCTGTACGGCGCAGTACTGCGGGCGCCCGTTCAGGGCGAGCGGCCGGAGAGAATCGACGACGCGGAAGCCAGAGCCGTGCCCGGCGTCACGCATATCGTTCCTCTCTCCTACGGCGTCGGAATTATCGGTGAGACAGTGGAAGCAACGATGCGGGCCAAGGACCTGCTCAATGTGACATGGAGCACGTCCTCACGGATCCGCAACTACACGAGCGACCGGCTTCTGGAACAGTATCGCAGCGTTGGCCGCGACCTCTCTCAAACCGGCGTCGAGGCGTTCTCGGCGGGTGATTCAGATGCCGCGATCACGAATGCCGCGACGGTCATTGAAGCCGACTACATGAGCGATCTTGTTTGCCATGCGACCATGGAGCCGATGAACGCTACCGCGCTCGTGAGCGGCGATACGGTGGAAGTCTGGGCACCGACCCAAGGGCCGACGGGTACCCAGAGGTTTGCCGCAGAGGTTGTCGGTACCACACCCGACAAGGTCAAGGTGAACACGACCCTGCTTGGCGGCGGTTTCGGCCGCAAGGCCGAGGCGGACTTCATTGTCGATGCGGTGTCGCTGGCGAGGGAGGCCGAGGGCCGCCCGGTCAAGGTCATCTGGAGCCGCGAGGACGATGTCCGGCACGACAAATTCCGACCGCTCGTGGCGCAGCACATTCAGGTCGGGCTCGACGCCGATGGCAACATCACCGGCTGGCGCCATCGCATCGTGGCGGACTCCATTTTCGCCCGGACGATGCCTGACTTGTTCCGGAGCCAGGGTGGTCATGACGATGTCGTGACGGAGGGCGCGCACTTCAACTACACGGTGCCGGCGCATCGGATCGAGTATATCCGCCAGGATAACGGCCTGGACATCGGCTTCTGGTTCGCGGTCGGGGTTGGCTACACGAGGTTCGGCATCGAATGCGTTATCGACGAAATCGCGGCCGCCAGGGGAACCGATCCTCTGCAACTCAGGCTCGAACTCCTGAAGGACCAACCGCGGGCGCGCAACGTCATCGAGACCGTCGCCCGGATGGCGGAATGGGGTCGCCGCCGCGACGGTCGGGCGCTAGGCATCGCCTATTCCGATGCCTTTGGCTCTCATTGTGCGCAGATTGCGGAAGTGTCGCTAAACCGGGAAACCGGTGTGATTAGGGTGCATAAGGTCTGGTGCGCTGTGGATCCGGGGGTGGCGATCCAACCGCGCCACATTGAAGGCATGATGATCGTCGGCATTACGAACGGAACGAGCCACGCGCTGTTCGAGCAGATCAACATCATCGACGGCGAGGTGCAGGAAGGAAACTTTGACACCTATCGGGTCATACGCATGTCCGAGGCGCCCGAAATCGAGGTGGCCGTGGTCCCGACGTCTGGAAGTCCGGTCGGAGGCATGGGCCAGGTCGGCCTGCCGCCGGTCGGTCCGGCGATCGCCAACGCGGTGGCGCGGCTTACCGGCGGCGTGCGGCTTCGGCACTATCCGTTCCTGCCCGAGCGCGTGCTGGCGGCATTGAGCGCCTAAATCCGGAGATGCCCTCCACGCGGGTTGCGCACGCCGTGTCGCCGTCGCCGGCGCAATCTCATCGAGCACCCGTTCCGCCGCCCTGAGAACCAGCGGTGCTTCGCCATCCGACACGACCGCCGCGCCGGGACCGACCTCGCAGCCCGCGCGCCCGTGCCCGTGACGGCTGACTGGGCCTGACTAAGGTCTCTACCTGGGTCGTGAACCCATAAATCGGGATTGACCGAGATATTGGGTAGCGGAACGGCCGCTTTTCTGCGGATAAACTGCCGCTTGCGGTCGTTGGGACGCGGAAGGCCGACAACCCGAACTGTCAGAGGGATGCCAAGCTATGGCCGAGACGTTGACCATCTGGACCTATGACTGGGTCCCCGCAGGCCCGCGCGGATTCGTGCGCGACCTGCGTCTGCGATGGGCCGCGGAGGAAGCAAACCTTGCCTATGACGTGCGCGCTGTCCCGTTCGAGGATCGCGAGACCAATCATCTCGACAGCCAGCCGTTCGGGCAGGTTCCGTTCCTGGCGGATGGCAATGTCAAGATTTTCGAGACCGGGGCGTGCCTGCTGCATCTGGCGCGCAAAAGTGAAAAGCTGATGCCGCGTGATGCGTCCGGTGCGGCGGAAACGCTTCAGTGGGTCATTGCCGCCCTCAATTCGATTGAAATGGTGACCGTCCCTTGGTGGTTTTTGAAAGTGTCCGGCCAAGAGGATAATGGACTGGCCGACTGGATGGGCAGGCGGCTTGCCCAACTTGAGGCGGTGCTGAGCGAACGTGACTGGCTCGCTGTCGATCGCTTCACCGTGGCAGACCTGATTATGGCGGACGTGCTGCGAGTTCCGGAGGTGCGCGCTCACGGTGAGCGTCCCGCGAGCGAAGCCTATGTCGCACGTCTCACCGCCCGTCCCGCGTTCCGAAAGGCTCATTCCGACCAAATCGCGCATTTCGCGGCGGCGGACGATGAGTGGTCAAACCGCGGATGATTGATCGCGCGGCTTTCGGACGGACAAACGTCCGCTAATGGGCGTTCGCCGCCGCGTCGCCACCCGCTATGACAGGCTCGCGGCCAACGTTCTCGCTATGGTCCAATTCGCCTCAATACGGCTGCGGTTGCGAGCTTATGAGTCTATGACCTAGTCCTCTCCGGCCGCGCTTCCGACTGCGACCTCGCGGCGCCGCTTGACCCGCTCGCGCAGGCGCTGGATCGTCACATACAGCATCGGGATCACGAACAGACCGAGGGTAGAGGCCGCGATCATGCCGCCGAACACGGCCGTCGAGACGGATCGCCGGCTGGCTGCCGCCGCGCCTTCGGCGATCACGAGCGGGATCAGGCCGGAGATGAACGCCAAGCTGGTCATGACCACGGCGCGGAAGCGCAGGCGTGCCCCCTCGGTGGCCGCCTCCTCGATGCCCGAGCCGCGTTCCCGCGCCTCCTTGGCGAATTCGACGATCAGGATGGCGTTCTTGCTGGCCAGCGCGATCAGCACGACGATGCCGATCTGCGCATAGACGTTGTTCGCCAATCCGGTGAGCAGGAGGGCGACCATCGCCCCGAAGAGCCCGATGGAGACCGACATCAGAACCGCCAGAGGGATCGTCCAGCTCTCGTAGAGGGCGACGAGGAAGAGATAGGCGAACAGCACCGCCAGCGCGAGGATGATGGGCGTCTGCCCGGCGGCCTCGATCTCCTGGAGCGACAGGCCCGACCACTCGTAGTCATATTCGGCCGGCAGCGTTTCGGCCGCCACGGCCGCCATCGCCGCGATCGCCTCGCCGGAGCTGCGGCCCGGTGCGGGCGAGCCGTTCACCGTGACGCTCCGAAGGTTGTTGTACCGGGTGATCGCCTGCGGTCCGAGCTCGAGACGTACCGTCGCCAGGCTGCGCAGCGGCACCATCGCGCCGTTCGCGCTGCGCAGATGGATGCGCCACAGATCCTCCACGGCGTCGCGGTCCGCCGCCTCCGCCGCCACCTTCACCTGCCAGGTCCGCCCGAAGAGATTGAAGTCGTTGACGTAGAGGCCGCCCAGCGTGGTCTGCAGCGCGTTGTAGATGTCGGCAACGGCGACGCCGAGGATCTGGGCCTTGTCGCGGTCGATCTCGATGAAAAGCCGCGGCGTGTCCACCGCGAACGTCGTGAAGACCTGGCTGAGCACGGGATTCTGGTTCGCGGCGATGATCAACGCGCCGGACACCGAGGCAAGATCGGTCAGGCTGCCGCCCGCCAGATCCTGAAGCCGGAGATCGAACCCGCCGACATTGCCGATGCCGGCGATCGCGGGAACGTTGAACGCGAGGACCTGTGCCTCCGCGATGGCCGCGACCCGGTGCTGCGCTTCGGCCAGCACATCGAAGGCCGAGATACCCTGCTCGATGCGTTCGTCGAACGGATCGAGCAACAGCACCATGAACGCGCTGTTGCCGACCTGGAGGTTTTGCAACAGGCTGAACCCGGCCACCGCCGTCACGCTGCGGATGCCCGGGATGTCGCGGACCTGCGATTCGACCTCCCGCACGACGCGCTCGGTCCGGTTGAGCGCGGCGCTTTGCGGCAGCGTGACCTCCATGAACAGCGCGCCCTGGTCCTCTTCGGGGACGAAGCCGGTGGGGACGACGCGCGACAGGCCGTAATAACCGGCAAAGGCCGCCGCCACGGCGACGAGCGAGAAGGCGGCGATCCGCACCAGCCGCGCGACGGTCCACGCATAGCCGTTTCGGACGTCGTCGATACGCCCCTGAATCCAGCGCATGATGCGGCCGTGCCCCTCTCCCGGCCGCAGAAGCAGCGCGCAGAGCGCCGGGCTCAGGGTCAGTGCGTTGACGGCCGACAGCAGCATGGCGACCGACACGGTCAGCGCGAACTGGGCGTAGAGCGCGCCGGTGATGCCCGGAATGAATCCGACCGGCACGAACACCGAGAGCAGCACGAGGGTGATCGCGATGATCGCCGGGGTGATCTGGGCCATGGCCTTGCGCGTCGCCTCGCGCGGCGGCAGACGCTCCTCGCGCATGACCCGATCGACGTTCTCGACGACCACGATCGCGTCGTCGACCACGATGCCGATCGACAGCACCATGGCGAAGAGCGAGATCGTGTTGGCCGATTGCCCGAACAGCAGGAGGAAGGCGAAGGTGCCGATCAGCGACACCGGGATGGCGATCATCGGGATGATCGTGGCGCGCCAGGACCCCAGAAACAGGAAGACGACCACGAGCACGAGCAGGAACGCCTCGACGAGGGTCTGGACCACCTCCTCGATCGAGGCCGTGACGAACACGGTCGTGTCATAGGTGGATTCGTAGCGCACGCCCTCGGGAAAGCGCTCCGACAGGCGATCGAGCGTCTCGGTGACGCTTTCCGCGGTGGTCACCGCATTGGCGCCCGGCGACTGGAACACACCGATGACCGCGGCCGGACGACCGTTGGACGTGCCCGCCGAGGCATAGGACCGCGCCGCAAGCTCGACCCGCGCGACGTCGCCCAGCCTGAGGACGGATCCGTCCGGGTTGGCGCGCAGCACGATGTTCTCGAACTCGCTCGCGTCGGACAAGCGACCCTGCGCCTGCAACGGAATCTCGATCTGTTGGTAATCCGGCATCGGCGGGGCGCCGATGGCGCCGACGGCCGCCTGCACGTTCTGGGACCGGATCGCGGCGACCACGTCGTTCGGCGACAGGTTGAGGCTCGTCAGCCGGTCCGTGTCCAGCCAGATGCGCATGCTGTAGTCGTACTGGCTGAACAGCCGCGCCTCGCCGACGCCCGGCACCCGGGACAGGGCGTCGAGCAGGTTGAGGCGCGCGTAGTTGTTGAGGAAGAGGAGATCGTACTCCGCCTTGTCGGAGACGAGGCTGATCAGTTGCAGAAAGGAGGTGGACTGCTTGCGCACGGTGAGGCCCAGCCGGCGCACGTCCTCGGGAAGCTGGGACTCCGCCAGCGCGACCCGGTTCTGGACATTGACGGTGTTGATGTCCGGATTGGTGCCCACCTCGAAGGTGACGTTCAGCGAATAGCTGCCGTCGTTGCCGCTGGTCGACTCCATGTAGATCATGCCGTCGACGCCGTTCACCTGCGCCTCGATCGGCTGGGCCACGGTTGCCTCGACGGTCTCGGCGTTGGCGCCGGGATACTGGGCGGTGACGGAAACCTGCGGCGGCACGATGTCCGGGAACTGGGCGACCGGCAGGCGGGTGAGGGAGAGCAGCCCGGCGAGCGTGATCACGATCGAAAGGACGAACGCCAGACGGGGCCTGTCGATGAAGATGTAGGACAGCAAGACTCACATTCCGGCGGTCGCGCTTTGCGCGGGATGGGGCTCGACCGGCGCGCCGGGTCGCACCCGCTGCACGCCCTCGACGATCACGCGGTCTCCTTCCTCGAGGCCCGACCGGACGACGACGCGGCCGCGCGCCAGCGTTTCCCCCAGCTCGACCCGGCGGACCTCGGCCCGGTTGTCCGGAGTGACGGCCAGCACGAAATTGCCTTCCTGATCCGTCAGAACGGCCGCCTGCTGCAACGCGATCGCGAGGTCGGGCTCGCCCTCCTGGACCACGACCTGGACGAACTGCCCGTCGCGGAGAAGGCCATCGGGGTTGGGCACCACGGCGCGGACCTGCACCGTGTCCGTGCCGCGGTCCACGCTGGTGGCCACGAAATCGATCCGCCCGGTGTGCGGGTACTCGCTGCCGTCGGAAAGGCGCAGCCGCACCACGAAGCCGCTCGGCTGTATCCTGCCGGCCTTCGCGGCCTGCTGCACCTGCAGCATAACGCGCTGGCTGACCGGAAAGAGGGCGTAGATCGGGTCCTGATTGACGATTTCCGTCAGCGGCGATGAATCCGGCCCGACAAGGTCGCCGACGTCGAAGTTCGCGCGGCCGGTCCGGCCCGCGATGGGGGCGTCGATCTCGGTGTAGCCGAGATCGATCTCGGCCTGGCGGAGCGCGGCCTGCGCCTGCAGCACCGATGCCTCGGCGGTGCGGGCCGCGGCCTCGCGCTCGTCCACGGTGGCCTCCGGGATGTTGCCGCGTCGCACCAGCTCCCGCGCGCGGCGAAGCTGGGCCTGGGCGTTCTGCAGTTCGGCCTCCGCGGCGGCGAGGTCCGCGCGGCGCCGCTCCACCTCTGCGGCGTAGGTCTCGCTCTCGATGCGAAAGAGAAGCTGTCCCTGCTTCACCGTCTCGCCTTCCTTGAACAGGCGCTCTTTGATGAACCCGGACACGCGGGCGCGGACCTCCACCTTCTGGATCGCCTCGAGGCGGCCGACGAAGGTCTCCGCAACGGTCACCGGCTCCGGCCGCACTGCGACCACGCCGACCGGCACCGGCTGCGCCGGTGTCTGCTGCGCCTGGTTCGCCGCGTTCTCGCCGTCGCAGGCCGCGAGCGCGACGCCGAGAAGCGGCCCGACGACCGCCTTGCGCAGGCGCCGGAGGCACGCCGGGGCGCTTCGGAAGGCGTGCTCCGTCATGGGGTGCGGCATTCCTCCGGTATGAGCGTGGCAGGGTTGCGGGCCGGCGCTATTCATCAACGCCTTCGCGGGACACAAGGTTCACGCGGCCTCCGGCATCGGAAAGAACGCGGCGACCCAGGCGCGCCGTCGATCTGAGGGAACCGGGCTCTTGGGGGCTGAGTCGGGGCGGGCGGGGTGCTATATATCCCGGGCCATGACCCATTCTTCGGAGATCCAGGACGGTCGGCCCGCGGCCGGACCAAACGCGACGGCAGCGTACCCCTACCTCGCCGGCCTGAACGAGGCCCAGCGCACCGCCGTCGAGACGCTCGACGGGCCGGTGCTGGTCCTCGCTGGCGCCGGCACCGGCAAGACGCGGGTGCTGACCACGCGGCTCGCCCACATCCTCATGACCGGCCGCGCCGCACCGGCGCAGATCCTCGCCGTCACTTTCACCAACAAGGCGGCGCTCGAGATGAAGGAGCGGATCGCCGCGCTGATCGGCCGCCCGGTCGAGGGCTGGTGGCTCGGCACCTTCCACGCGCTGGCCGCCCGCATCCTGCGCCGCCACGCCGAGCTCGTCGGGCTGAAGCCGAACTTCACCATCCTCGACACCGACGACCAGATCCGGTTGGTGAAGCAGCTCCTCCGCGCGGCCGACATCGACGACAGGAAGTGGCCGGCCCGCACGCTGCTCGGCGTCATCGAGCGGTGGAAGGATCGCGGCCTGACGCCCGAGAAGGTCGGTATCGGCGAGCAGGGCGACCTCGCCGGCGGCCGGATGCTGGAGCTCTACCGCGACTATCAGGAACGGCTGCGGACGCTGAACGCCTGCGACTTCGGCGACCTGTTGCTGCACAATCTGACGCTGTTCACGAGCGAGCAGGACCTGCTGCGGTCTTACCAGCAGCGGTTCCGCTACATCCTGGTGGACGAGTACCAGGACACCAACGTGGCCCAGTATCTCTGGCTGCGCCTGCTCGCCCAGGGGCACCGGAACATCTGCTGCGTCGGCGACGACGACCAGTCGATCTATGGCTGGCGCGGCGCGGAGGTCGGCAACATCCTGCGCTTCGAGACCGATTTCCCGGGCGCCTGCGTCGTCCGGCTCGAACGCAACTACCGGTCCACGCATCACATCCTCGGCGCCGCGTCCGGCCTCATCGCCAAGAACACCGGGCGGCTCGGCAAGACGCTGTGGACGGAGGCCAAGACGGGCGAGAAGGTCCGCCTGCGCGGCCTCTGGGACGGGGAGGAGGAGGCGCGCTTCGTCGGCGACGAGATCGAGGCGCTGCAGCGGCAGGGCGTGTCCCTGGGCGCGATGGCCGTGCTGGTGCGGGCCGGCTTCCAGACCCGCGAGTTCGAGGAGCGGTTTATCACCCTCGGCATTCCCTACCGTGTCGTCGGCGGCCCGCGCTTCTACGAGCGACAGGAGATCCGTGACGCGATCGCCTATTTGCGCGTCCTCCACCAGCCGGACGACGACCTCGCTTTCGAACGCATCGTCAACACGCCGCGCCGCGGCATCGGCGACGCCACCGTCCGGACGCTCCACGCGATCGCTCGCGCGCAAGGGCTGTCCATGACCGCCGCGGCGGCGAGGCTCATCGAGACGGACGAGCTGAAGCCGGCGGCCCGGCGGGCGCTCGGCGGCCTGCTCAGCGACTTCGACCGCTGGCGCGCGCTCGCCGCCGAGCAGAGCCATACGGAGCTGGCGCAGCTCGTGCTCGACGAATCCGGCTACACGGCGATGTGGCAGGCCGACAAGTCGCCGGACGCGCCCGGCCGGCTCGAGAACCTGAAGGAGCTGATCGTCGCCATGGAGGAGTTCGAGAACCTCGGCGGCTTCCTCGAGCATATCAGTCTCGTGATGGAAAACGCCGAGGCCGCGCCCGGCGACATGGTCACCGTGATGACCCTGCACAGCGCCAAGGGGCTGGAGTTCGACATCGTGTTCCTGCCCGGTTGGGAGGAGGGGCTGTTCCCGCATCAGCGCGCTCTCGACGAGTCCGGCACCGCCGGGTTGGAGGAGGAGCGGCGGCTTGCCTATGTCGGGCTCACCCGCGCCCGCCGCCGGGCCTATGTCTCCTATGCGGCCAACCGGCGGGTCCACAATCTGTGGCAGAGCGCGATTCCATCGCGTTTCGTCGACGAGCTGCCGCCCGAACATGTCGAGCTCCTTGCCGAGCCCGGCCTCTACGGCGCCGCCCGCTGGGGCGGGGAAGGCGTGGGCGCCTGGACGACGGGCGGGTTGGGCGGCCCGGCGGCCGCCCGCGGCTTTGCCCCGGACCGCGGCGGTGCCTGGCCGCGGCGCGGCGAAGGCCGGCTCATCGAGGGTGAGGCGCGGGTCGTGGCCGGCCCCGCGGCGTCGGGTCCCTACCGGGCGGGCGCCCGCGTGTTCCACCAGAAGTTCGGCTATGGTCGCGTTGCCGCGGTCGAAGGCGACAAGCTGGAGATCGAGTTCGACAAGGCCGGTTCGAAGAAGGTCATGGCGAGCTTCGTTGTTCCGGCCGATCAGGCCGGGTGAGGGGCCCCATGTCCGGTGCAGCCATGACCGCCGACAATCCCCTCTGGTCGATCCGCGTCCCGGTGCCCGCCGCCGCGGTCGAGGCCATCGCTCGTGTCGAGGCGGCGCTGGAGCCCTTCGCGATCGCCCTGTCGAGCTTCGAGGTCGAGGGCGGCCCGGCCTGGGTCGTCGAGGCGCTGAGCTCCGGGCAGCCCGACAGCCGGGCGGTCCGTCGGGCCCTGGCCGAAGCCGGGGTCGACGGGGAGGCCGCGGTGATGATCGAACCCGTGGCGGACCGGGACTGGATCGCGGAGTGCCAGCGGAACATGCCGCCTCTGCGCGCCGGGCGGTTCTTCGTGCACGGCGCCCACATCCCCGCCGCCGCCGCGCCGCGCGGCACGCTGGCCCTGGAGATCGATCCCGGGCTCGCCTTCGGCACCGGTCACCACGAATCGACCCGCGGCTGTCTGCTTGCCATCGATCGGCTGGCCCGCCGGCGGCGGTTTGTCCGCCCGCTCGACATGGGCTGCGGCAGCGGCATCCTGGCCCTCGCCATGGCCCGGCTCTGGGGTGTTCCGGTCCTCGCCTGCGACAACGACCCGCAGGCCGTCGCCGTGGCCCGCGAGAATGCCCGGCTCAACGGGCTCGATGCGCTTGTCCGGGTGGTGAAGAGCCAGGGCTACGCGGCCGCGGCGGTCCGCCGCCGCGCCCCCTTCGACCTGGTCGTGGCGAACATCCTGGCGCGGCCGCTCTGCCGCATGGCCGGCGCACTGTCGCGGCATCTCGCGGCCGACGGCCTCGCCGTCCTTTCGGGCCTGCTCGCCAACCAGGAAGAGATGGTTCTCGCCGCGCATCGGCCGCACGGCCTCGACCTCGTGGAGCGCCGCCGCCTCGGCGACTGGTCGGTGATCGTCATCGGCCGCGAGCGGCCTCGCGGCCGGTCCCGGTCCGCAATGGGCGCCTGATCCGCCGCGTTTCGGGTCCGCGCGGACGTTCGTCCGGGTCAACCATTAGAGAAGAATCGGTGCTATTCTGGGCCGATTCGGATCGACGGACCGGGGGAATTCGGATGCGACGGCCCATCCTTGCCGCGCTGCTCAGTTTCGGGCTCGGCGGCCCGGCGCAGGCCGCTCTCGACGATGCCGTCACGGCACTGGAGCGTTACGATTACGCGTTCGCCTATACGGAGTTCCTGCCGCTCGCGGAGCGCGGCGACGCGACCGCCCAGTACTATCTCGGCCACATGTACTACTACGGCCTGGGCGTGCCGGCCGATTACGTCCGGGCCTATGAATGGATGCGCAGGTCGGCGGAGCAGCACGATCCGGATGCGGAGACCTTCCTGGGCGACCTGTTCTACGCCGGCGAGGGGGTACCGCAGAACTACGCGCGGGCGGCCTACTGGTATCGAAGGGCGGCCGAGCAAGGCCACCCCTATGCCCGATACAGCCTCGCCTTCATGCAGTTCTACGGCGAAGGGCTGCCGGAGGATCCGGAAGAGGCGATGGCCGTGCTCCACCAGCTCGCCGAGGAGGGCTTCCCCTACGCCCAGCGCAGCCTGGGTTATATCCATGAATACGGGGAGGGCGTGCCACGGAACCTGGAGCGGGCCCTGGAATGGTACCGGCGGGCGGCCGAGCAGGGCGATGTCTACGCGCTCGGGAGTCTGGGCCGGATCTATGGCGAGGGCATCGGCGTCGCCCGCGATCTACCGCAAGCCTACGCTTGGTGGAATCTCGCCGCGGCCCGTGCCGGACCCGGGCCGAACCGCGATTTCGCGGTGCGGCAGCGGGACATGATCGCCGGGCAGCTGAGCGCCGCACGGCTGGCTGAAGCGCAGGCCATGGCCGTCGCCTGGTTCTCGGGCTCCGACGAAGCCGTCGCCCGGCATTCTCCCGATGGCCGGCGCAGCCTGGCAAGGGCCGCATTCAGGGCGGCCCCGCGACCTCCCTCGGAACTCGAGCTCGAAAGTTCGGGCACCGGGTTCGTGGTGAGTCGCGCGAACCACGTGCTGACCAGTCACCACGTCGTCGAAGGCTGTGCCGAGATCCGCGTCACTCCGGCCGGCGGCGAGAGCGCAAGGGCCGAGATCGTCACCGTGGATCCGGAGAGCGACCTCGCCCTACTGCGGCGGCCGGGCAATACCACGGACCACGCGCGGTTTCGCGAGGGACGCGGTATCCGCCAGGGCGAAGGACTCGTGGTCCTCGGATTTCCGCTGCGCGGCATCCTCGCCTCCGGGGTGAATGTCTCGACCGGGGTCGTCAGCGCCGTGGCCGGCATGGGCGACGACCGTCGCCTGATTCAGATCAGCAACCCGGTACAGGCCGGCAACAGCGGCGGGCCGGTCCTTGACATGAGCGGGAACGCCATCGGCGTCGTTACCTCGAAGCTTGACGCGATGGAGATCGAGGCAGCCATCGGCGACCTGCCGCAGAACGTCAACTTCGCCACGTCGCGCGGTGCGGTGTTCGATTTTCTTGAACAGAGCGGCGTGCCGATCGAAACGACGTCCTCCGATCGGCCGATGGAGGTCACCGAAATCGTGGAGCGCGCAAGGCGCTTCACCGTTATCGTCGAGTGCTGGAATTGACCGGTGCCCCGAACGGCGAAACGGCGGCCCCGAAAGGGCCGCCGTGCCGGGGGTCAAGAACGGACCGGGTCCGTTACGCGGCTTTGCTGGACAGGTTGCGGTTGGCCACCGGCTTGCGCAGCGAGCGCAGGGCCAGCTCCTCGGCCACGTCGTCGACCTCGCCGCGGACAAGGCCGATGTCGTTCAGCGTGCGGTCGTCCAGCGCGTAGAGGGCCTTCGCCGCGGAGCGGCTGCGGTTCCACAGGCGCAGCGACCAAAGCATATCGTGCCCGTCCTCCTCGCGCGTCCGGTCGGCCTGGGCCGACGCCTCACGCCGCAACTCGCCCTCCGAAAGGGCGTTGACCACGGCGGGAATGTCTCCGCGGGTCAGCCCGATATCGCTCAGGAGGCGGTCGTCGAGGGCCGAAAGCTCGCGATAGGCCACCTGCCGACGGTAGGCGCGCCGCAGGGGCACGACGATGTGGTCGTTGACGAACCGGCCGACCGTCTGCAGGAACGAGGTTCCCGCGGCCGCCCGGTCGGTCCGGGTGATCGGGCTGGCTTCGGCAGCCGCTTGGTCGGCCACGTCGGCGATTTGCCAGCGCTCGATCCCGATATCGGCCAGCAGGCGGTCGTCGAGGGCAGCCAGCTGCCGGGCGATGGCCGCTCGCCGGAAGCGCCGCCGCAGGGCGGCCAGAAGAGTTCCGCCCATCGCGGCCTCGCCGCGCCGGGCATCGGTCCGGGTGATCACGTCCCGCAGGATCGCCGGGCCCCGGATCACCTTCTCGTTCTCGATTGTCGAATGCATCGGTTACATCCATGCCAAGCGGCCGCCAGCGGCATTGCCGGCGACCTTTACGTGCCACAATATAGGAGTGGCGCGACCATCCCGGCAGCGGGAATGCTGCATTGCAGCAATGCAAGGAGCGCATGGATCTTTTTGCGCAGTAGTTTACGAGTACATGACCGCCTGCGACGGTAAACTTGACCTCTTCGAGAATCCGGAAATTCACATCACAATTCAGCAAAGAAAAGGCAATTTATGGAAAGGACCGAGGCGTCAGAACGAACGGAAATGACCGGCCGCCGCGATCGCGGCGGGGCCGGGGATGAAGCCCTGGCGCGGCTGCTGAGGGAGGCCGGATCGCCGCTGACGCCGGCGGATTTGCGGGCGTTGGTGGCCGGCGTCTGCGCCGCGCCCCCGGGCGAGGACCCGGACGCCTGGATGGTTCTGGTCGCCGAAACGCCGAGCGAGGAGCTGAAAGCGGAGCTTCGGGCGCTTCGGAGAAATACTGAGACGGAATTGCGGGCGAAAGAACAGGCCAATGGCACCGGGGAGTCGTCGGCGACGCGCCTTGCTGCGCTGCGGCAAGAACTGGCGCGGCGGGGACTGACCGGCTTTGTCGTGCCGCGGGCGGATGAGCACCAGGGCGAATACGTCCCGCCGCGCGCGGAACGGCTCGCCTGGCTCACCGGCTTCACCGGCTCGGCCGGCTTCGCGATCGTCCTGCAGGACCGGGCCGCGATCTTCGTTGACGGGCGCTATACGCTGCAGGTCCGCGACCAGGTGGATGTCGGGCTGTTCGAGCCGCGCCACCTGACCGAGCAGCCGCCCGAGGCGTGGATCGCCGAGCGGCTGCCGGCCGGGGGCCGGCTGGGTTACGACCCGTGGCTCCACACGGTGGAGGGCATCAAGCGCCTGCGCCGCGCGGTGGAGCGGGCCGGCGGCGAGCTCGTCGCCTGCGACGGCAACCCGATCGACGCGGTCTGGCGGGATCAGCCGCCGCCGCCGATCGCGCCGGTGGTCCCGCACGAGCTGCGCTTTGCCGGCCTCGATTCGGGGGAGAAGCGGGAGATGCTCGGCCGGAAGCTCCGAGAGGACGGCTTTGCGGCGGCGGTCATCTCCGCGCCGGATTCGATCGCCTGGCTGCTCAACATCCGCGGCGGCGACGTGCCGCATACGCCGCTGCCGCTGTCCTTCGCGATCCTGCACGCCGAGGGCGCGGTGGAGCTGTTCATCGACCGGCGAAAGCTGGCGCCGGGCCTCGAGGCGCATCTCGGCAACGGCGTCTCGATCAACCCGCCCGACGGCTTCGCGGCGGCGCTCGACCGGCTGGGCGCCCGGGACGGGGCCGAAGGGCGGCGCGTCCTGACCGACGCCGCCAGCGGCGCCGTCTGGATCTTCGACCGCCTGTCGGCCGCCGGCGCGCGGCCGGTCGCCGGCGAGGACCCCTGTGCCTTGCCCAAGGCCTGCAAGAACGCGACGGAGATCGCCGGGGCGCGGGCGGCGCACCGGCGCGACGGGGCGGCGCTCACCCGCTTCCTCGCCTGGCTCGCGCGCGAGGCGCCGAAGGGCGGGCTCACCGAGCTCGACGCCGCCGAACGGCTGGCCGCCTTCCGCCGCGAGAACGAGCTGTTCCGGGACCTCAGCTTCGACACCATCTCGGGCGCCGGACCGAACGGCGCGGTCGTCCACTACCGGGTCACGGAGCGGACGAACCGGCGGCTCGAGCCGGGGCAGCTCTATCTCGTCGATTCCGGGGCGCAGTATCTCGACGGCACGACCGACGTGACCCGCACGGTCGCCGTCGGCGCGCCGCCTCCGGGCGCCACCGGGGCCGAGATGCGCGAGCGCTTCACCCGGGTGCTCAAGGGCCACATCGCGCTGGCCACGGTCCGCTTCCCGCGCGGCACCACCGGCAGCCAGCTCGACACGCTCGCCCGGCATGCCCTCTGGCAGGTGGGGCTCGATTTCGACCACGGCACGGGGCACGGGGTCGGCAGCTATCTCGGCGTCCACGAAGGGCCGCAACGCATCTCGAAGATGCCCAACCGCGTGCCGCTCGAGGTCGGCATGATCGTCTCGAACGAGCCCGGCTACTACAAGGCCGGGGCCTACGGCATCCGCATCGAGAACTTGGTGACGGTGGTCCCGGTCGAAGTGCCGGGGGCCGAGCGCCCGATGCTCGGCTTCGAGACCCTGACGCTCGCGCCGATCGACCGGGCGCTGATCGAACCGGCGCTCCTCACGCCGGACGAGGCCGCCTGGCTCGACGCCTATCACGCCCGGGTGCGGGAGACGCTGACTCCGCTCGTCGACGAGGCGACGGCCGCTTGGCTCGCTGAGGCGACGCAACCGCTCGCGGGCTGAGCGCCGTCGGGAGAAAGCTGCATTTGGCCGGACGCCGGGAAGCCGACCGCGCCGTCCACTGCGCCTGCGATTGAACGGACGCTGCGATCAACGGAGGGCGGGCTTGAAACCCGGCGGGATCGGCATGTCCGCGCATCGCGGCAGGGGCCTTGCCCAACATATTTTCGTTTTGTTGGGCAAAGCCGATCCAGGATCGCCTCCGGCGCCGTGCCGGTTGCGCTCAGGCGGTGTATGACCCAAAGTTTGCCCAACAGAAAATATTTTTGTTGGGCAAGGCACGAATGGCCGAGGGTCTACATTTTCGGCGGGTGCCCCTGACGGTCCAGACGGCCTACGCGGACCTGCTCGCGCGCGTCCAAGAGGACGCGGTCCTGGAACTCGGGGGCACGCCGGTCCTTCGCGAGCGGGGCGGGCGCAAGTACTGGTATTCGGTCCAGCGACTCGCCGATCACACCGTCGAGCGCTATCTCGGGCCGGATACGGAGGACGTCCGGGAGCGGGTCGAACGCGCCCGGAACGTCAACGAGGACCTGAAGCGGCGCGAGACGCAACGCGGCCGCCTCGCCCGGATGTGCCGCGAGGGCGGCCTGCCGCCCGTCGACGTGCAGACGGGGAAGGTGTTGCTGGCGCTCTCGAAGGCCGGGATCTTCCGGCTCCGCGGCGTCCTCGTCGGCACCCATGCGTTTCGGTGCTACGCCGGACTCCTGGGAGTCGAGATCCCCGAGGCCCGTGCCGCGACCGAGGACATCGATGTCGCGGCGTTTCATTCGGTCTCGGTTGCGCTCGGCGATCGTCTCGATCCGGCGCTGGCCGAGGCGCTGAAGCGGATTGGGCCGTTCATCGCCCGGCCCGGCCTCCATCGACCGGCGACCGCATGGCGCGACCAGGAGAGCGGCGTCCTCGTGGAGCTGCTTACTCCCAATGAGGGGCCGGACCGCACCGAGCCATTGGAGCTGCCGGCGCTGGGGGCTTACGCCCTGCCGCTCCGGTTCCTCGACTATCTGATCCACGAGCCGGCGCAGGCCGTGGCGCTCTACCGGTCGGGCGTTCTCGTCAACGTTCCCCGGCCGGCGCGCTACGCGATCCACAAGCTCATCGTCGCGACCCGGCGGGCTTCGTCGGCGGCGGCCAAGGCAAGGAAGGACATCGAGCAGTCGGCTGCACTGATTCGCGTGCTGGCGGAAGACCGTCCCGATGAACTCGAAGACGCGTTCGCCGAGGCATGCGAGCGCGGACCCTCATGGCGAGACGCGATCGGCAGGGGCGTCCGGCGCCTGCCTTCGGACCTAAGAACCATGCTTGGGAAAGCGGTCGGAGATCAGATCGGAGAATGACCAGACCTCCGTCCCGACATCCGGCGGGCTGCCCCGGTTGTACCGAATTCGGCCGAAAGGTTCCGGCGTTCGCTGATCGTCCTGTGTCGGGGGCCTTAGCGTGATTGAATTGATGACGCATGCGGGCGCAGCGGATCCGGCGGCGTGCCGTCGCGCGGCGCGGGGCGACGCCGCCGGGCCGGTCAGCCGCGGACCCGCTCGGCGAGGATCCGGTCGAACTTCATGAGTTCCGCGGCGACGCGGCCGTAAACGGAGTCCGGCGGATAATCGCCCTTGGCGTCCATCTGCCCCGCGGGGACGCCGGTGAACAGCTCGATCGCCTCATCGACGGTCTCGACACTCCAGATATGAAAGCGGTCGGCCGCGACGGCGTCGGCCACCTCGTCGCGGAGCACGAGGTTGATCTCGTTGGCGGCGGGAATGACGACGCCTTGGGTCCCGGTGAGTGCGCCGGCATCGGTACAGGTGCGGAAGAACCCCTCGATCTTGTGATGAATGCCGCCCACGGCCTGCGCCTGACCGCGTTGATTGACCGATCCGGTGATCGCCAGGTCCTGGCGCAGCGGCAGGCCGGCAAGATCGGACAGGATCGCCAGCAGCTCCGCGATCGACGCGCTGTCGCCTTCGACGCCCCCATAGTTCTGTTCGAAGGTGAGCGAACAATTGAACGACAAGGGGATCCGGCGCGCGAAGCGACCGGCAAGAAACCCTTGCAGCACCATCACGCCCTTCTGCTGGATCGGGCCGCCAAGGGTCGTGTCGCGTTCGATATTGATGATGCCGAGCCGGCCGACGGAGGCCCGCGCCGTCACCCGGATCGGCGCGCCGAACGCATGGTCGCCAAGGTCCCGGACCGTCAACGCGTTGATCTGTCCCACGGCTTCGCCCTGCGTGTCGATCATGACCGTGCCGCGGGCGATGTTCTCGTGCAGCCGGTCTTCGACCCGCGCGTTGCGGCGGCGCCGGCTTGCCACCGCCGCGGCGACCGCCGGGGCGGACAGGACCAGGGGCTGGGTTCCACCCTGAGGGGAGCCGTCCTGAAGCTGGATCGCCTCGCTTAGCAGGTCCTCGACCCGCTCGAACTGCGCCGAGAGCTTGTCGCGGTGTCCGGCCCAGCGTGCGGCGACCCCAAGGAGATACCGTAGCGCACCCTCATCGCAGCGAGCCCCTTGGCGCGCCGCCGCCATATCCTGGATCAGCGCGGCATAGCAGGCGACATTCTCCGGAGTGGCGTCCATGTCGACATCGATGTCCGCCTTCACCTTGAAGTAGGTTTGGAATTCCGGGTCGACCGAGAAGAAGGCGTAATACCAGCGCGGTGCGCCGACGATGACGACCTTGAGATCGAGGGGGATCGGCCTCGGTCGCGGTTCGCCGGCGATCGGCAGCGGCCCGGCCCGGCCGGTCGGCTCGACGCGAATCTCCCGGTCGCGCAGCGCGGCCTTGAGCCGGGCCCACAGCCCGGCGTCGTTCGCCAGCGCTTCCGCCCGCAGGACCAGAACGCCGCCGTTGGCCCGGTGCAGCGCGCCGGCCCGGATCAGGGTGAAGTCGGTCTTCAGCGCCCCCTTCACCTGCCGATATTCGATCCGTCCGAACAGGGTCTCCTCGCTCGGGCTGGGCTCGACCACGACGGTCGGATGGGGGTCGTCCGTGCGGTCGACCAGGAGATTGACCGCATAGCGTTGCTCTACCGGCTCTTCCGTTTCGTCGGCCTCTGCGCCGGATCGCGTACGCCAGCGGTCAACGGTCTCGAGGATGTCGACGCGCATTTCCGTGAGCCAGCGGGCGAGGCCGGGGTGGCCGGAGAATTCCTCGACCAGCGCGCCGAGCAGGCCGCTGGTTGCCTGGTCGGCCACCGCCCGGGTCAATTCGCGTGCCCATTCGGCAAGGGCCGCCTGCTCGCGGGCCGCCCAGCGGTTCGTTTCGATCAGCCGTTGCATGATCTCCTGCCGGGCGTCCGTCTCAGCCGGCGGTGCCTCGGCCGTCCCGTCGCCGCCCGCGGCGCGGACGGCGACGGCGATCCCGCCCTGCGGCGTCGGCGCCAGCTCCAGGCCGTGGCGCTCCGCGTCTTCGCGCAGGGCCTCGAGGCGGCGGGCGATCTCGTTCCGCAGCCGCTCGCTGCGTGTCCGGAGTTTGGTCTGGTAGGAATCGCTTTCGAAGGCGCGCTCCAGCGCCTCGCGGAGCTGCGGCAGCAGGGCCGCCATGCGGTCGCGGAACAGCCGGCCGACACCGGCCGGCAGCCGATAGGGCCGCGGCCGGTGCGGTTGCCGGAAGTTGTACAAATAGATCCAGTCGCTCGGTCGCGGCCGGCTGGAGACAGCATCCTTCAGGAACTCGACGGTTGCCGTCATCCGCCCGCTGCGGTCCTCGCCGACGACGAAGATATTGAACCCCGGTTCGTCCATCGACAGGCCGAAGGCCAGCGCCTCCCGCGCCCGCTGATGACTGGACAGGGCGAAGATTCCGCCGTTTCCGGATTGCTGCGGCGTGAAGTCGGGCAGGCCGACCTCCGCGGCGGTGAGCTTTCGTGCCGGCACGCCAAGACCCCCCCACGCGTAACGGTTCACCGGATGATCGCCGTGGCTGTGCATCCGGGTCAAGCCGGCTCCCCCCGACCACCCCGACCGCGCCGGAGAGCGTCAGGGGGGTGCGGATCGGGCGTCACCCGCCGGACCTTCGCCGGGTGGCATCAGACGCGTCCTTTCCCCTTTGCATGGGGTTTGTTTGTCCGATCCTGGAAAGGGGGATAGACCTCTATCTCTCGCCGATCAGCTCCAGCCAGTCCTTCTCGGTGAGGACGGTGACGCCAAGCTCGGCCGCCTTGCGGGCCTTGGAGCCCGCGTCGGCTCCCACCACGACGTAATCCGTGTTTTTCGAGACGGACGAGGCCACCTTGGCGCCAAGCGCCTCGGCCCGGGCCTTGGCCTCGCTGCGGGTCATCGTCTCCAGCGTGCCGGTGAAGACGAGTGTCTTGCCGCCCAGGGCCTCGCTCGCGCCATCGGGGGCGGTGAAGTCCTCGATCGTCACTTCGCGTCGAAGATCGTCAAGCACCTCGAGGTTATGCTGCTCGGCGAAAAAGCCGACGATGTCGGCCGCGACGGACGGCCCGATCCCCTCGATGTTGTCGAGCTCGGCATAGGCCGCGCTCTCCGGGTCCCGCGCCTCCATCATCGCTTTCCGCCAAGCCTCGAAGGAGACGTAGCACTTGGCGAGCAGGCGTGCCGTGACCTGGCCGACCTGGCGGATGCCGAGCGCGTAGATGAACCGGTCGAGCGTGATCGTCCGGCGCCGTTCGATGGCGGCCAGCAGGTTGGCGACCGACTGCTTGCCCCAGCCCTCCCGTTTCTCGATCTCGCTCGCCCTGTCCTTGAGGCGGAAGATGTCGCCCGGCGTCTTGATCAGCCCGTCCTTGAGGAACGCGGCGATGTGCTTGCCGCCCAGCCCTTCGATGTCGAAGGCATCGCGGCTGACGAAGTGGCGCAGGCGCTCGAGCCGCTGCGCCGGGCAGATCAGCCCGCCGGTGCAGCGGCGCACCGCCTCGCCCGGTTCCCGGATGGCGAGGCTGCCGCAGGCCGGGCAGTGGTCCGGAAAGACATAAGGGGTGCTGTCCGCCGGGCGCCGCTCCTTGACCACGCCGACGACCTGCGGGATGACGTCGCCGGCCCGCTGGATCGTCACCCAGTCGCCGATACGGATGTCCTTGCGCGCGATCTCGTCCTCGTTGTGCAGGGTCGCCCGGGCGACGACGACCCCGCCGACCGTGATCGGCTCCAGCTCCGCTACCGGGGTCAGCGCACCGGTGCGCCCGACCTGGATGGTGATGCCGTTGAGCCGGGTTACCGCCTGCTCGGCCGGGAACTTGTGCGCGAGCGCCCAGCGCGGGGCCCGGCCGACGAAGCCCAGACGCCGCTGCCAGTCCACCCGGTTGACCTTGTAGACGACGCCGTCGATGTCGTAGGGCAGGGTGGCGCGCTCCGCGGCGAGCTTATGATAAAGGTCCAGCGCCTCCTCGATCGTCCGGCAAAGCCGCGCCATGGGGTTGACCGGAAAGCCCCAGGCCTTGAGCCGCTCGAGGAACTGCCAGTGCGTCTCCCACCCGTCGCCGTCCACCTCGCCCCAGGCATAGGCGAAGAACCGCAAGGGGCGCGAGGCGGTGACCGCCGGGTCGAGCTGGCGCGTGGAGCCGGCGGCGGCGTTGCGCGGGTTGGCGAAGAGGGGCTTCCCCTCGGCCGCGCGCGCCGCGTTCATCGCCGCGAACTCGCTCCGCCGCATATAGACCTCGCCGCGCACTTCCAGCACCGCCGGGGCCGGCCCGTCCTTCAGGACCTTCGGCACGTCCTTCAAGGTGCGGAGGTTGGCGGTGATGTCCTCGCCGGTCGTCCCGTCGCCCCGCGTCGCGCCTTGGACGAAGCGGCCGTTCTCGTAGCGGAGCGAGGCCGAAAGCCCGTCGATCTTCGGCTCGGCCACGACCTCGATCGGCTCGTCCGGCGGCAGGCCGAGGAAGCGGCGGATGCGAGCCCAGAATTCCCGTACATCCTCCTCGTCGAAGGCGTTGTCGAGCGACAGCATCGGCCGCGCATGGGTCACCTTCGCGAAGCCCCCCGTGGGGGGGGCGCCGACCCGCAGGCTCGGGCTGTCCGGCCGCCGCAGCTCGGGGAAGCGCGCCTCGATCGCGGCGTTGCGCCGGACCAGGGCGTCGTACTCGGCGTCGGAGATCTCCGGCCGGTCGAGCTGGTAGTACAGCCGGTCGTGGCGGGCGATCTCCGCCGCCAGCCGCGCCAGCTCTTCGGCTGCCTGTTCCGGAGTCAGCTCCTCCGGCGGGATCGTCGCGCTGTCCTGCTTCATGAGACTTGTCGGGACGAGGCGCGTTTGGGCGGCGTCCGCCGGGGCGAGTCACCCTTGGGTGAGTCGCCCAGGGGCGAGGGGCGCCGGGCGGTCGCGCCGCTGGCCATCAGCCGGTCGGCGGCGGCACGGGCCTCGTCGGTGATCGTCGCGCCGGACAGCATGCGGGCGATCTCCTCGCGCCGCCCCGCGGCCTCCAGCGCCTCGACCCGGGTCAGCACGGGCCGATGGCCGGCTTCGGCGCCCTCCGCCTCGGCGATCTTCTGTACCCGCCAGTGATGGGCGCCGAGCGCGGCCACCTGCGGCGAGTGGGTGATGACCAGCACCTGCTGCTCGTCTGCCAGGCGGGCGAGCCGTTCGCCGACGGCCGCCGCGGTGGCGCCGCCGACGCCGCTGTCGACCTCGTCGAACACCAGCGTCGGCACCGGATCGGCGGCGGCCAGAACGACCTTCAGCGCGAGCATGAAGCGCGCCAACTCGCCGCCCGAGGCGATGCGGCCGAGGGGGCCGTGCGGCGTCCCGGGGTTGGTCGAGACCTCGAAGGCGACGCGGTCGATTCCGGCCTCGCCCCAGTGGGGCTCCTCCAGCCGCTCGACGCGGGTCCGGAAGCTCGCCTTCTCGAGCTTCAGGGGCGGCAGCTCGGCATTGACCGCGGCGTCCAGCCGGCGTGCGGCCTCCGTCCGCCGTTTGCCGAGCGCGGTCGCCGCCGCGAGATAGGCCTGGCGGGCCGCGGCCTCCTCCTTGCCGAGGCGGGCGAGGCGGTCGCCCTGGTCCTCGAGGGCGGCGAGGCGGTTGGCGAAGTCCTCACGCAGCCGCGCCAGATCGTCGATGGGCGTGTTGTGCTTGCGCGACTGCTCGCGCAGGGCGAAGAGCCGCTCCTCGACCTGCTCGAGCCGGCCCGGGTCGAGGTCGGGGTCCGCGCTCAGCCGCTGCAGCAGCGCCGTCGCCTCGGCGATCTCGGCGGCGGCCCGGTCGAGCGCGGCGAGGACCGGCTCGATCTGGCCGCCCGCCTTGTCGGCGATCCTGTCCAGCCGGCGCTGCGCGGCGGCGAGCGTTGCATCGGCGCCGCGGTCGCCGGACAGCTCCGCGAGCGCCGCCCGCATCGCCTCGATTACCTGGCCGCGGTGCATCAGCAGCGTTCGTGTCTCGCTCAGCGTCGCTTCCTCGCCGGGCTTCGGATCGAGCGCCTCGAGCTCGGCGACGGCGTGGCGCAGGAAGGCCTCGTCGCGCCGGGCCTGCTCCACCTCTGCTTCGGCGTCGCGCCGGGCGGCCTGGACCTGCTGCCAGGCGCGCCAAGCGCGCGCGACCTCGTCCGCCGCGTCCCTGAGCCCGCCGTAGGAGTCGAGCAGCCCCCGGTGAGTCGTGGCGTCCATGAGGCCGTGCTGCTCGAACTGCCCCTCGATCTCGACGAGGGTGTCGCCGATCCGCCTGAGCAGTCCGACGCTGACCGGCTCGTCGTTGATGAAGGCGCGGCTTCGGCCATCGGCGCCGACCTGCCGGCGAAGCAGCAGGTTGCCTTCGGCGGGCAGGGCCTGCTCCGCCAGGATTGCACGCGCGGGGTGTGTATCGGGGACTGCGAACTCGGCGCTCACCATGGCCTGGTTGGCGCCGTGCCGGACGAGCGCGCTGTCGGCCCGGGCGCCGAGCGCCAGGCCGAGCGCGTCGAGCAGGATCGACTTGCCCGCGCCGGTTTCCCCCGTCAGCACGGAGAGGCCAGGCTGAAAGGTCAGATCGAGGCGGTCGATGAGCACGACGTTGCGGATCGAGAGACCGAGCAGCATGGCGGCATGGCGGTCGGCGGATGGGGCTCAGATGACCATGGGGCTCAGAAGATCCTTGCGAGCCACGAACCCTCTTTGTTTTCCGGTCGCAGATCCACGCCGGTCAGCAGGGCGTAGCTGTCCTGATACCACTCGCTGCCCGGGAAGTTGTAGCCGAGGACGGCAGCCGCCGCCTGCGCCTCGTCGGTCACCCCAAGGGCGAGATAGCATTCGGTCAGACGGTGCAGGGCCTCGGGGACGTGCGTGGTCGTCTGGTAGAGTTCCACCACGCGGCGGAACCGGTTGATCGCCGCCAAGTACTGACCCTGCCGCGCGTAGTAGCGGCCGATCGCCATCTCTTTCCCGGCCAGATGATCGCGCGCGAGACTGATCTTCAGCGTGGCGTCGCGGGCGTAGTCCGTTCCCGGGAACCGGCGCGTGACGTCGCTGAGCGCCTGGAGCGCCAGCTCCGTCATCTTCTGATCCCGCTGAACGTCGCTGATCTGCTCGTAGTAGGAGAGGCCCTTCAGATAGTAGGCGTAGGCGACGTCCTCGTGGCCCGGATGCAGCTCGATGAAGCGGTCGAGGGCGATCACCGCGTCGTCGTACCGGTTCTCCCTGTAATAGGCGTAGGCCGCCATCAGCTGCGCCCGCGTGGCCCAGCTCGAATAGGGGTGCTGGCGCTCGACCTCGTCGAACAGCCGCGCCGCCTCCAGGTACTTCCCCGCCTGCATCGCGTCGTGGGCCTGGTTGTAGAGCTCTTCCGGCGGCCGCTCGACATACTCTTCCATCTCCCCGCCGCCGCAAGCGGCCAGGAGAAGCACGGGCGCCAGCGCCGCGGCCAGTCGAAGGGTACGGACTCGGAGTCTGGGGCTGCTGATCATGGATCGAAAGCCTTCGTCACCTGCTGGGCGTCGGGAGCGCCACGGCCGGTGCCGGTCTCCCGACCCTTGTCTACCGTCTCCGCCGGGGCGAAACAATACCCGGCGAGACGGCGTCTCCGGCTTCTCGATCCTCGTCGGCGCTCTTCTACCCCGCCGCCGCGAGGCGCTCGGCCGGCGCCGTTTCCTCGTCGCCCGGCGCATCGAAGCACCAAGCCGCGGGATCGGCGAACAGCGCCCGCAGGAGCTGATGGTTAAGCCTGTGGCCCGAGCAACGGCCATGGAACCGGCCGATCAGCGGCGCGCCGGCGAGATAAAGATCGCCGATCGAATCCAGCACCTTGTGACGGACGAACTCGTCGCGGTAGCGCAGGCCCCCTTCGTTCAGCACGCCCTGATCGCCGACCACGACCGCGTTGTCGAGCGAGGCGCCCTGTGCCAGGCCGGCCGCCCGCAGCGCATCGACCTCCGCCAGGAAGCCATAAGTGCGCGCGCTGCTGATCTCCGATTTGAAGGTTCCGTCCGCAAGGCGGATGAAGCATTCCTGGCGGGCGATCGTCGGATCGTCATATTCGATCTCGAACCGCAGGGAGAAACCGCTGTCGGGAAGCAGGGCCGCCGACCGGTTCTGGCTTCCGACGCTGACGGGCTTGAGCACCCGGATCGCCCGGCGCGGCGCCTCCTGCTCGACGATGCCCGCGCATTCCAGCAGGAAGACGAAGGGCGAGGCGCTGCCGTCCATGATCGGGAGCTCGGGTCCATCGACCTCGACCAGGAGATTGTCGATGTTGCAGCCGGCGAGCGCGGCCATGAGGTGCTCGACCGTGGCCACGGTCGCGCCGTGGCGATTACCGAGTGCGGTGCACATCTGGCTCTCGACGACGTTCCGCCATGAGGCCTCGATCACCGCCTCGTCGGCGGGAAGATCTGTCCGACGGAAGACGATTCCCGTGTCCGGTCCCGCCGGATGCATGGCCATCGCGACCTTGCCGCCCCCGTGCAGGCTGATCCCGGAGCACCGGATGCTGTTCTTCAGAGTCCTCTGGCGAGGAGTACCCGTCTCGCTGTTGGCCGATACGGTGGTCATCATGCGTTTCAAATCACCATTATAACTCGATTGCGCGCCGGTCGTGAGGGCAAAGTGCGGCCGTCGATAACGCGCCCGGAACCGATCCTGCGCCAGAAAAAAGGCAAAAAAATGCTCCAGAAGTCGTTAACGAGCGACCTCTGGAGCATTCAATTCACGCCTTGTAACGGATTGGGCCGGTTGGTTGATTCTCCTTAACCTGGCGGATCAGTTCGCCTGGCGCCGCAGGAACGCCGGAATGTCCAGCAGATCCTCGTCCGCGTGGCCGGGGCTCAGCCGCTCATTCGGGTCCAGGCCGGAGAGGCGGGGCTGGGTGGCCCCCTGCGTGACGCCGGACGAGGCTTGGCCGCCACCGGCCGCGCCGGACCGTGGCGCGGGCTCCTGACCCGCCATCCGATTGATCATGGCCGCGGGCGAGGCGTCGCGCAGGTCCGAGCTGGTCTGCCGGGCCCAGGCCGCGGCGCTGCCCGTCATCCGGGCGAACAGGTTCGGCATGCGCCGCCGCTGCTCGCCTTGTGGTGCCGGACCGCCCGTCTCCGAGGCGGAAGCGCCCTGCGAACGGGCCGTCACCGGCTGGGTGGCCCGGGCCGGCGCTTCGACCGGAGGCGGCGCAACGAAGGGCCGGTCGCCGTCCGACGCCGCCAGAGGAGACTTCGCCTCGGGCTGGCCGAAGCCCGGGCGCTCCGAGCGGAGCTGGGCCGCCATCGTCGCGCCGCCTATGCCGCCCGATGCAGCCGGCTCGATCTGGCCCATCGGCAGGCCACCGTTGACGGCGAGGCGCTCTTCTTCCTGCATCATGGCCGGCGCCTCGGCCTCGACGGCCCGTGCCGTCGACCGCTCGGCGCCGCGGGCGGCCCCGGCACCCGCCGAAGCGTCGGCCTCCTGGCCCGCGGCCGCCGCCGGGCTCACCACGCGGCCGCCCGCCGCCACGAGGCTCAGCGATACCGGTCGCGGCATCGTGTTGGTCTCGGTGTCGATGCCGGTCGCCACGACCGAAATCCGGATCTTGCCCTCGAGGCTCTGGTCGAAGGTGGAGCCGAAGATGATGTTGGCTTCCGGATCGACCTCGTCGCGGATGCGGTTGGCCGCCTCGTCGACCTCGAACAGCGTCATATCGAGGCCGCCGGTGATGTTGATCAGCACGCCCTTGGCGCCCTTCATCGACACGTCGTCGAGAAGCGGGTTGGAGATCGCCGCTTCCGCCGCAGCCACGGCGCGGTTCTCGCCCTCGGCCTCGCCGGTCCCCATCATCGCCTTGCCCATCTCGGTCATGACCGTGCGGATGTCGGCGAAGTCGAGGTTGATCAGGCCCGGCATGACCATGAGGTCGGTGACGCCGCGGACGCCGGAATGCAGCACCTCGTCAGCCATATTGAAGGCGGCGGCGAAGGTGGTCTTCTCGTTCGCGACGCGGAACAGGTTCTGGTTCGGGATGATGATCAGCGTATCGACGAACTGCTGCAGCTCGTTGATGCCGCCTTCGGCGAGCCGCATGCGGTGCAGGCCTTCGAAGTGGAAGGGCTTGGTGACGACGCCGATGGTCAGGATCCCGTGCTCGCGCGCGGCGCGGGCGATGACCGGCGCGGCGCCGGTGCCGGTTCCGCCGCCCATGCCGGCGGTGATGAAGACCATGTTGCTGCCCTGAAGCTGCTCGACGATCTCGTCCAGCGCCTCCTCGGCGGCCGCCCGGCCCACGTCGGGGCGCGAGCCGGCGCCGAGGCCCTGGGTCACGTGGATGCCGAGCTGGATCCGCCGATCGCACAGCGACTGCGCCAAGGCCTGGGAGTCGGTGTTGCAGACGACGAACTCGACGCCCTCCAGGTTGGAGCGGATCATGTTGTTGACGGCGTTGCCGCCGGCGCCACCGACGCCGACCACCGTGATGCGTGGCTTGATCTCGAGGGGCGTGACGGGCATGGACAGATTCAAGGTCATGGCAATCTCCGTAGGTCGCAAGGCGTTCCTGTTGCGCCGGTCTCGGCCGGCAATCGGGAATCCCGGGCCCTGGTAGCCGCGGGGGGTAGGAGAGCGGAACTCTCGATGAGCCGATCAGAAGTTTTCACGGAACCAATGACCGATCCGGCCGAGCAGGCCGTTCGGTCCCTCTTCTAAGGGTCGTGCGGGCCGAGGCGCGTCGATCTCCGCCTCCAGCGCATAGGTGAGCAGCCCGGCACAGGTCGCGAAGGCGGGGCCGCCGGTCGCCTCCGCGAGGCCGCCGATGCGGATCGGCCGGCCCATCCGCACCTGCTTGTCGAGCACGAGCGCAGCCAGCTCGCGCACGCCGCCGAGCTGACTGGCGCCGCCGGTCAGCACGACGCGCCGGCCGGCGATCTTGTCGAAGCCGCTCGCCTCGAGCCGCGAGCGCACCAGCTCGAACGTCTCTTCCAGCCGCGGCTGAATGATGCCGACCAGGATCGACTTCGGAATGGCGTTGGTCTGGCCGACATCGTCCTCACCGACCTGGGGCACGTTGATGATCTCGCGCTCGTCGGAGGGCGAGGGAATGCAGTTGCCGTAAAGCGTCTTCATCCGCTCGGCGTGACTCAGGGGCGTCGACAGCCCGCGGGCGATGTCGTTGGTGACGTGAGCGCCACCGATCGGCACGCTGTCCGTGTAGACCACGTTGCCGTCGAAGAAGACGGCGAGGCTGGTCGTTCCGCCGCCCATATCGACCAGGGTGACGCCGAGATCCATCTCGTCCTCGACCAGCGCGGCCACGCCGGCGGCGTAGGGCGAGACGACGAGGGCGCTGATGTCGAGGTGGCAGCGACCGACGCAGGTGGTCAGGTTCCGCACGGCACCGGCCGCGGCGGTGATGACGTGCATGTCGACGCCGAGGCGCTCGCCATACATGCCGCGCGGGTCGCGGATGCCGCGGTTGCCGTCGATGGTGTAGCCCACCGGGATCGAGTGGATCAGCCGGCGCTCCGCCGCGCCGTTGTAGAGCTTGCCCTGGTCGAGCACGCGCCGCAGGTCGCCGTCGCTGACCTCGTGCCCGGCGATCGTCACCTCGACGCCGATCGTCTGTGACGAGGGATAGCCGCCGGAGAGGTTCACGATCACTTCGTGAATCGTCTCGCCGGACATCTGCTCGGCGGCATGCACGGCGGTCAGGATGGCCGTCTCAGCGGCCTCCATGTCGACGATCGAGCCGTTGCGCACGCCGCGCGAGAGCTGATGCCCGATGCCGGTGACATGCGGGCGCCCCTCTTCGTCGGCGCGCGCGATGAAGCAGCATACCTTGCTCGTGCCGATATCGAGGCCGGCCACCAGTCCGTTGCGCGGTGACATCCTTGCCTTCTTCATCGCGGTTCAGTCGATCTCCTTCGCTCCTTGCGTCGCGTCCTTGGCGATTCCGTCTTGCGGCCTGTCCGTGCGTTGCAGCCCCTGCATCCCCGGCCTCAGGTGTTCTTGGCGGGCGCGCGATAGCGCGCCATCGCATCGGGCGAGAGCCGGACCACCAGCCGGTCGGGAACGCGAAGATCGATCGCCTCCAGGTCGCGCGCGAGCAGCCCGTGTTTGCGATCGAGGCGTGCCAGCTTCAGCCAGGCGCGGTCTCCGCCCTCCTCCGGCAGCTTCACGTCGATCCCGTTGTCCAGCCGCAGGTTCCAGCGCCGACCGGAAACGAGAACGGCGGCGGTCACGCGCCGGCTCAGCGCCGGGGCCAACGCCAGCATGTCGAGCAGTTCCGGTGCACGGGCCGGGGCCTCGTCGCCGACGATGATCGGCAGCTTCGCGAATCGGCCGATGCGCGGGTCGGCGATGACTTCGCCGCTGCGGCTGACCAGCACCAACTTTCCCGACCGCTGCCACAGCGCCATCGGTTTGTGCTCCTCGATGCGCAGATAGAGCGTGTCGGGCAGGCGCCGCTCGACGCTTGCCGACCGCACCCAGGGCAGCGCCTCGACCCGGGCCTTGATCTCCTCGGGGGAGACGGAGAGGATCGGCTGGCCCAGGCGGATCTGAAGCGCCTCCATCAGCGCCTCCGAGGAGGTCTCCTCGCGCCCCTCGACCAGCACCTCGCGGACGGCGAAGCCGGCCTCGCCCGATGCGGCGACGGCGTTCGCGACCGCGGCGCTCCACTGCCGGTCGATCCAGCCGCTCTGCCAGAGCCACCCCAGGCCGGCGAAGACGAGGGCGATCGCCGCCACAGGGCCGCCGATCCGCAGCAGGGCGAGCTGCCAGCGCGGCACCGGCTTGCGGCGGATCGGGCCGTTGCTCTTGCGGTTGCGCGGCCGCCGGGCCGGCGTCGTCGCGCCCTTGGTGCCGCGCTTCGCCGATGCCGGATTCAGCCGTCGCATCGTGCCTCCTCCACCATCCAGGCGACCAGCTCGGCGAACGAGATGCCGAGATGGGCTGCCTGCTCCGGCAGGAGCGACAGCGGCGTCATGCCCGGCTGCGTGTTCACTTCGAGCAGATAGAGACCGTCGGTTCCGCCGCCCGCGGTGTCGTCGTAGCGGAAGTCGGCTCGGCTCACGCCCCGGCAGCCGAGTGTCCGATGGGCGAGGAGCGCAACGCGGAGCGCCTCCTGGTAGATCTCCTCCGGCACCGGCGCCGGGATCACGTGCTGTGTCAGACCGGCGGTGTACTTCGCCTCGTAGTCGTAGAAGCGGGTCTGCGGCCGCAGCTCCGTGACGGCGAGCGCGCGATCGCCCATGACCCCGACGGTCAGCTCCCGGCCGGGAATGTAGGGTTCGACCAGCACCTGATCTCCGTAGGGCCAGGAGGCATCGTCGAAGGGCTTCGCGTTGTCGCCCTCCCGCACGATGCGCACGCCGACGCTGGAGCCCTCGCTGTTGGGCTTGACGACGTAGGGGCGCGGCATGACGTCTCCCCTCAACAAGGTCTCCCGGTCGGCGATCACGCCTTCGGGGCAGCGGATGCCGGCGGCGGTGAACAGCCGCTTGGCCATGGACTTGTCCATGGCCAGCGCGGAGGCGAGGACGCCGGAATGGGTGTAGGGAATGCCGGCCAGGTCGAGGACGCCCTGCACGCAGCCATCCTCGCCGTAGCGCCCGTGCAGGGCGTTGAACACGACGTCGGGGCGCGGTTCCAGCGCGGCCATCAGGCCGCCGAGGTCGCGGCCGATATCGACCGCGACGGCATCGTACCCCGCCTCGCGAAGACCCTTTGCCACCTCGGCGCCGCTGACGAGCGACACCTCGCGCTCGGCCGACCGGCCGCCCATCAGGACCGTGACCCGCTTCATGGCGAAACCCTCGACAGTGTGGCCTCGCCCGGCGGCGTCGGTATGCCGATGCGCTGAATCTCCCAGGTCAGGGTGACGCCGCTCGTCTCCCGCACACGGCGCCGGACCTCCTCGCCCAGCGCCTCGAGGTCGGCGGCGGTCGCCGTCCCGGTGTTGATCAGGAAATTGCAGTGCTTCTCGGACACCATGGCGCCGCCGAGTCGCAGGCCGCGGCAGCCGGCCCGGTCGATCAGCTCCCAGGCCTTCATCCCGCCGGCTTCCGGGCCGGTCGGGTTGGCGAAGGTGCTGCCGCCGGTGCGGGTACGGATCGGTTGGCTGTCGGTGCGCGCCGCCTGGATCTCGCGGATCCGCGCCTCGATGTCGGCCACCGTCGCGCCGTGGCCCACGAACTCGGCGCCGATGAAGATCCAATCGTCCGGAACGCCCGACCGGCGATAGCCGAGGCCGAGCGCCGAAGTCTCGAGCCGGTGAACGCGGCCCGAGGGATCCGCCAGCTCGGCACTCAGCAGAACGTCGGCGAATTCACGGCCGTAGGCGCCGGCATTCATGCGCAGGCCACCGCCGACCGTCCCCGGGATGCCGGAGAGGAACTCGAGGCCGCCCAGCCCGGCGTCCCGCGCCGTAAGGGCGACGTTCAGGTCGAGGGCGGCGGCGCCGGCCCTGATCCGCTCGTCCTCGATCGTGATGTCGGCGAAGCCGCGGCCGAGACGGATCACGACGCCCGGGATGCCGCCGTCGCGCACCAGTAGGTTGGAGCCCACGCCGATAACCGTGACCGGCACATCCGCCGGCTTGGCCGCGAGGAAGGCGAGCAGATCCTCGCGGTCGGCCGGGCGGAACATGACCTCCGCCGGCCCTCCGACGCGGAACCAGGTAATGCCGGCGAGGGGCGCGTTCTCGGTGATGCGCCCGCGGACCGGCGGCAATCGCTCGATCAGACGCTGCATCTTGCTGGCCGTTTCGTTCATGCTCGGGACCTTCCCGTATCGTCGGACCGGCCGCCGTCCCGGCCCGCGTACAGCCGGGCCAGTTCCTCGGGCAGGGCATGCGCCCAGTTGGTGATGCTCCCGGCGCCGAGGCAGACGACCATGTCTCCCGGCGCGGCGAGCTCGGCGACCAGGCCGGGCAGCGCCGCGGGGTCCGGCAGCGGCCGGGCATTGCGGTGGCCGTGCGTCCGCAGGCCCTCGACCAATGCCCCGCCGTCGATGCCGGCGATCGGGCTTTCACCCGCCGGATAGACCTCGGCGACGAGGACGTGGTCGGCGTCGTTGAAGCAGGTGCAGAATTCCTCGAACAGGTTGGCGAGCCGGCTGTAACGGTGCGGCTGGACGACGGCGATGACCTTGCCGGCGCAGGTGGCGCGGGCCGCCCGCAGCACGGCCGCGATCTCCACCGGATGGTGGCCGTAGTCGTCGATCACGGTGACGCCCCCGGCCTCGCCGGTCTTGGTGAAGCGGCGCTTCACCCCGCCGAAGCCGGCGAGGCCCCGGCGCACCACCTCGTCCGCGATGCCCATCTCGTTGGCCACGGCGATTGCGGCCAGCGAGTTCTGCACGTTGTGCGCGCCGAACATCGGCAGGTGCAGGCGCGAGATGGTGCGCGTCGTCTCGCGGATTCGGTCGGTGATGATCACGTCGTACACCGCGCCGCCGTTGCCGATCTCCACCTCGACGGCGCGGACGTCCGCCTGCGGGCTCATGCCGTAGGTGACGACCCGCCGGTCGGAGACGCGGGGGATCATCGACTGCACGACCGGATGGTCGATGCACAGCGCGGCGAAGCCGTAGAACGGGATGTTCTTGACGAAGTCCTCGTAGGCGCGGTTCATCGCCTCGACCGAGCCGTAGAAGTCGAGATGCTCCGGGTCGATGTTGGTGACGATGGCGATCGTTGCCGGAAGCTTGACGAAGGTGCCGTCGGACTCGTCTGCCTCGACCACCATCCAGTCGCCGGCGCCGAGCCGGGCGTTGGTGCCGTAATTGTTGATGATGCCGCCGTTGATGACCGTGGGATCGAACCCGGCGGCGTCGAGCAGGGCCGCGACCAGCGAGGTCGTCGTCGTCTTGCCGTGGGTGCCGCCGACCGCCACGGCCCATTTCAGGCGCATCAATTCGCCGAGCATCTCGGCGCGGCGCACGACCGGCAGCAGCCGGGCGCGCGCGGCCGTCACCTCCGGATTGTCGGGCTTCACCGCGGAGGACACGACGACGACCTCGGCATCCGCCAGATTCTCGGCGCTATGACCGATCGCGACCGAGATGCCGAGCCCGCGCAGCCGCTTGACGTTTGCGTTCTCGGCCTGGTCGCTACCCTGCACGCGATAGCCGAGATTGTGCAGGATCTCGGCGATGCCGCTCATGCCGATGCCGCCGATCCCAACGAAATGGATGAGACCGATGTCGAGCGGAAGGGACCTCATGCGGCGGCCTCCTGGCCAGGGGTGATTCGGGATTCGGCGTTGCGTGCCGTCTTGTCGGCTCCGTTGCCGCGCGGCATCAGCTCGATCACCAGATCGGCGAGGCGGGCCGCGGCGTCGCAATGGGCCGCCTTGTGCGCGCAGGCGGCGGCCTGGGCGAGCGTCGCGGGCTGGCCGAGGACCGACTGCAACCGTTCCGCCAAGACCTCCGGGGTGAAGACGCGCTCCGGCATCAGCCAGGCGGCCCCGACCTCGCTCACCGCCTTGGCGTTGGCCGTCTGGTGGTCGTCCGTCGCGTGCGGGTAGGGGACGAGGATCGCCGGCCGGCCGGCCGCCGCGAGCTCGGCCACGGTGGAGGCGCCGGAGCGGCTGATGACCAGATGGGCGGCGGAGAGCCGCAGCGGCACGTCGTCGAAGAAGGTGGCCAGTTCCGCCTTGAGGCCGAGGCGGGCATAGGCGGCGCGGGCCGACTCCAGATCCTCGACGCGACATTGCTGGGCGATCCGGAGCCGCGAGCGCAGGTCCCGCGGCAGCAGGGCGACGGCGGCCGGAACCACCCGGCCGAAGACCCGCGCGCCCTGGCTCCCGCCCAGCACCAGCAGGCCGATCGTGTCTTCGGCCCCCGACGGGACCGGGTAGGGCTGATCGGCCAGCGCGGCGATCGCCGGCCGGACAGGGTTGCCGGTGAGCGTCAGCTTGCCGGGGTCGATCGGCACCACCGTCTCGACGGTCGGGAAGGAGGTCGCGATTCGCGTCGCCCGCCGGGCGAGCAGGCGGTTGGCGCGGCCCAGCACGGCGTTCTGCTCGTGCAGGACCGTCGTCACGCCCGCGCGCGCCGCCGCCAGAATCGTCGGCACGGACGGGTAGCCACCGAAGCCGACGGCGAGATCCGGCGCCAGCTGAGTGATCAGGCGGCGCGCCTGAACGAGGCCCACCGCGAGCTTGAAGACCCCGCGGGCGCGCCGGATCATGCCGCCGCCGCTGATCCCGCCGGCGCTGATGCGATGCGTCTCGACGGCGGGCAGGCGATCGCCGAATCCGCGGCCGCGCCGGTCGGTGACGAGCGCCACCCGCAGCCCGCGGGCGAGCAGCTCGCCGGCCAGCGCCTCGGCGGGGAACATGTGCCCGCCGGTCCCGCCGGCCGCCAGCACGACCAAGCGGCCGTTCACGCGCGCCGCCGTCATGGCAGGTCTCCCATGCCGACGCGGCGGCGGGTGAGGGCCAGCGCCATGCCCATGCCGATCGACAGCGCCAGCAGAGACGAGCCGCCATAGCTGATGAACGGCAGCGTCATGCCCTTGGTCGGGATCAGGTTGAGCGTCGATCCCATGTTGATCAGCGCCTGCAAGCCGAAGGTGACGAGCAGGCCGGTCGCCGCCAGAAGCACGAACAGGTTGTTCTCCTGCATCAGGCGGGACAGGCCGCGCAGGACGACGAAGGCGAACAGCCCGACGAGGAGGAGGCAGGCGATCAGACCGAACTCCTCGCCGGCGACGGCGAAGATGAAGTCGGAATGGGCGTCCGGCAGCACCGCCTTGACGGTGCCTTCGCCGGGGCCGCGGCCGTAGAGACCGCCGTTCATGAAGGCCTCGAGCGAGCGGTTGATCTGATACTGATCGCCGACCGACGGGTCGAGGAACCGGTCGATGCGCTCCGCGACGTGCGGGAAGGCGAAATAGGCGGCCACCAGGCCCACCAGGGAGAACGTCCCCAGCAGGACCACCCAGACCACCGACAGGCCGGCGAGGAAGAACTGGACAAACCAGGTCGCGACGACGACGACCGTCATGCCGAGGTCGGGCTGCAGCATGAGGAGGGTGACGACCACCGCGAGCAGCAGGATCGAGATGGCGTTGCCCGGGATCCGCTCGCGGCCGTGCTGCGCGGCGAACATCCAGGCTGCGACGACGGCGAAGGTCGGCTTGAGGAACTCCGACGGCTGCAGCGAGAAGCCGAAGATCGACACCCAGCGCGTCGCGCCCTTGATCTCGTTTCCGGCCACGAGCGTCATCGCCGTGAGCGCGAGAGATCCCACGAAGCCCAGGGTGGCGAGGCGCCGCACGTTGCGCGGACTCAGAAGCGAGATCCCGAACACCAGCGCCAGGGCGAGCGGCAGCATCGCGAAATGCTGCTGCGCCAGGGCGAAGCGGTCGAGGCCGATCCGCTCCGCGACCGCCGGGCTGGCCGCCAAGACGAGGAGGGCGCCGAAGAACATCAGCATGGCAACCGCCGCCAGAGCCCAGCGGTCGACGGTCCACCACCACCGCCCGAGGATGCTCGTGTCTGCCCGCGAGAAGGTCGTCATTGCGCCCTCCGCAACGGGCCGGCATCGGTGTCGGCGGTCGAGTCCGGCCCGCCCTGCAATGCCTGGACGAGGCGGCGGAAGGCGATGCCCCGCTCCTCGAAGTTGGCGAACTGGTCGAAGGAGGCGCAGGCCGGGGACAGCAGCACCACCGCGCCGGGGCGCGCGTCGGCCTGCGCCATCGCGTGCGCGGCGAAAACCGCGGTCTCCAGCGTGCCGGCGTGGGTGACGGCGACCTTGCCGGCGAGCTGCTCGGCGAAGGCGTCCGCGGCCTCGCCGATCAGAAAGGCGTGGGCGATGCGCGGATAGTAGGGCTCCAGGCCAGCCAGCCCGCCCTCCTTCGGGCGGCCGCCGACGATCCAGTAGATCGGGTCATAGCAGACAAGCGCCCGGGCGGCGGCATCGGCGTTCGTGGCCTTGCTGTCGTTGATGTAGCGGACGCCGTCGAGGACGGCGACCAGCTCCTGCCGGTGGGCGAGGCCCGGGAAGGTCTTGAGGCCGGCGGCAATCTCCGAGACGTCGAGGCCGGCGGCCCGGCAGGCGGCACAGGCCGCCGCCGCGTTCTGCCAGTTGTGCTCGCCCGGCAGAGTCGGCGCCGCCACCCTCAGATCGAGCACCGTCTGGGCGCGCCCGCCGCTGTCGTCGATCAGCAGGCCGTTGTCGACATAGACGCCGCCGGGCACCGCGCCGCGGGCGGAGATCGGGACGACGATCTGCTCGCCCCGGGCGGCGAGGCCCGCGTGGATCTCCTGGCAATGGACGTCGTCGATGCCGATCACCGCCGTCTTCGGGGCGATCTGCCGCGCGAAGATGCGCTTCTTCGCCGCGACGTAACCGGGCATGCCGCCGTGGCGGTCCAGGTGGTCCGGGCTGATGTTCAGCAGCACGGCGACGTCGAAGACCGCCGAGGGCATCAGCTCCAGCTGATAGGACGAGCACTCCAGAACATAGGTCTCGCCGACCCCGAGCGGCTCGAGCGCCAATGCCGGGGTGCCGAGGTTCCCGCCGACCTCGACGCGGCGCCCGGCGGCGCGCATGACGTGACCGATCAGTGCCGTCGTGGTCGACTTGCCGTTGGTCCCGGTGATTCCGATGTAGGTCGCCTTGGCCTGCGCCCGCGCCAGAAGCTCGATGTCGCCGAGGATCGGGCAGCCGGCCTCCCGGGCGAGGCGGGCGACCGGATGCGGCGCCGGATGGGTGTGCGGAATCCCCGGACTCAGCACAAGGCTCTCCGGCCGGCTCCAGTCGCAGCGCGAAAGGTCGGTCAGCGGAATGCCGGCCGCCTCGGCGGCGGCGCGACGCCCGGCGTCGTCGTCCCACGCCCAGACCTCGGCGCCACTCTGCGCCAGGGCGCGCGCGGCGGCGAGGCCGGAACCGCCGAGCCCCAGCACGGCGACGGGGCGGTGGTTGTCGGTGACGGGCAGCCGGATCATCGCAGCGCTCCCACGGCCGTCACCGCAGCTTCAGCGTCGACAGCCCGACGATCGCCAGGATCGACGCGATGATCCAGAACCGGATCACGATGGTGGGTTCGGCCCAGCCCTTCTTCTCGAAATGGTGGTGCAGCGGCGCCATGCGGAAGACGCGCTTTCCGGTGAGCTTGAAGGACACGACCTGGACGATGACGGAGACGGTTTCCAGCACGAACAGCCCGCCGATGATCGCCAACACGATCTCGTGCTTGGCGATGACGCTCATGGCGCCGAGCGCGCCGCCGACGGAGAGCGAGCCGGTATCGCCCATGAAGACCATCGCGGGCGGCGCGTTGAACCACAGGAAGCCCAGGCTCGCGCCGACCAACGCCGCGCAGAACACGGCGAGTTCGCCCGAACCCGGGACGTAGTGCAGCTGCAGGTAGTCGGCGAACACGGCGTTGCCGACCAGATAGGTGATCAGGGCAAAGGCGCCGCCGACGATCATCACCGGAACGATGGCGAGCCCGTCCAGTCCGTCGGTCAGGTTGACGGCGTTGGAGGCGCCGACCATGACGAACACCGCCATCACCAGGAACACCCAGCCGAGATCGATCAGCAGGTCCTTGAAGACGGGAACGGCGAGGCTGGTGTCGAGCGGCTCCGGCGTCAACCAGACGATGGCGAGCGCGGCGACGAGCCCCACCGCGACCTGCGCCGCAAACTTGAAGCGCGCCGGCAGCCCGCGGCTGCTCCGCCGGGTCAGCTTCAGATAATCGTCGCCGAAGCCGATGAGGCCAAAGCCGATCGTCACCCAGAGCGTGACCCAGACATAGCCGTTCCTGAGGTCGGCCCAGAGCAGCGTGCTGAGCACCAGCGCCAGAAGGATCAGCACGCCGCCCATGGTCGGCGTGCCCTTCTTTGTCAGGAGGTGGGATTCCGGCCCGTCGAGGCGAATGGGCTGGCCCTCGCGCTGCTTCTGCTTCAGCCAGCGGATGATGTGCGGCCCCATCACGAAGCTGATCACGAGCGCGGTCATGACCGCCCCGCCGCTCCGGAAGGTGAGGTACCGGAACAGATTGAAGATCGGCGCTTCGTCCGCGAGGGGGGCGAGCAGGTTGAAGAGCATGGGTCCGGCGCTCCTTCTTCCGCTCAGGTCCCGTTGGCCGCGTGCCGCGGCGTGGCGTGGTCCGACTCCGGCCGGCCGAGCGCGCGAAGGGCCTCGACCAGCGGAGACATCCGGCTGCCGAGCGACCCCTTGACCAGAACGACGTCGCCGGGCCGCACCGCCGCGAGCAGGTCGTCGCGCAACCCGGCGGAATCGGTCGCGTGACTGGCCCGCTGCGACGCCGGCAGCGCCTCGTGCAGCGCCGCCATCAGGCGCCCGGCCGTGAAGACGAGATCGACCCGCGCCGCGCGCAGGTCCGGTGCGAGATCGGCGTGCAGCCGTTCCGCCTCGGCGCCCAGCTCGAGCATGTCGCCGAGGACGGCGATGCGGCGACCGCCGACGCCCGGCTGCGCCTGCCCCAGGACCTGAATCGCGGCGCGCACGGCGACCGGGCTCGCGTTGTAGCTTTCGTCGATCAGCTCGATCGGCCCGCCGGGCAGGACGACCCGCTCGCGGCGGCCGCGCCCCTTGAGCGGGGTCAGCCGCGCCATCGCCGCGGCGGCGGCGTCGATCTCTCCGCCCATGGCGGCGGCGGCGGCCAGAGCGCCGAGGCTGTTCACCGCCCAGTGAAGGCCCGGCATGGCCAGGTCGTAGACGACGCGCCGGCCCAGGATCTCGGCCGTCACCGCGCTGTGAGTCGGGTGCGCCGAGCAGTCGATGAGCCGCGCATCGGCCTCCTCGTGGCGGCCGAAGGCGAGGATGCGGGAGATGCCCCGGTCCCGCGCCTTCGCCGCCAGTCGATCGAACTGCGGGTTGTCGCGGTTCAGCACGGCGACGCCGTCAGGCGTCATCCCCTCGAAGATCTCGGCCTTGGCGTCGGCGATCGCCTCGACCGAAGGGAAGAATTCGAGATGCACCGCCTCGACGGTGGTGATCAGGGCGACCTCGGGCCGGACCAGGCGTGACAGGGGTCCGATCTCGCCGGCGTGGTTCATGCCGAGCTCGAAGACGCCATAGGCGACGTCGCGCGGCATCCGCGCGAGGCTCAGGGGCACGCCCCAGTGATTGTTGAGATTTCCGCTGCTGGCGAAGGTGGGGGCTTGGGCCTCGAGCGCCAGCTTCAGCGCCTCCTTCGTGCCGGTCTTGCCGACGCTGCCGGTGACGGCGGCGAAGCGTGCCGCCGACCGGCCGCGCGCCGCCTGGCCGAGGGCGCGGAGGGCGTCCGTCGTGTCCGCAACCAGCAGCAGCGGCGCCCCGGCGGGTACGTCCTCCGGGACGCGGCTTGCCACGGCCCCAGCGGCGCCGTTGCGAAGCGCGGCCGCGACGAAGTCGTGCCCGTCGAAGTTCGGGCCTTGCAGGGCGACGAACAGGTCGCCGGGCTGCAGGCTGCGGCTGTCGATGGAGACGCCGGAGGCCGACCAGGTGCCGGACGGCCGTCCGCCCGTTGCCGCCGCGGCTTCCGCGGCGGTCCACAAGGGAGACTTCACGGCCGAGTTCATGTGCCGCCTCCCGGCGCGTCGCCGGCGCCCAGCTCGGACACGGCGGCGCGGGCGACCTCGCTGTCGTCGAAGGGGTGCGTCACGCCGCCGATCGTCTGTCCGGTCTCGTGGCCCTTGCCGGCGATGACCAGCAGGTCGTCCGGCTCGAGGTCGGCGATTGCGGTGCGGATCGCCTGCGCCCGGTCGCCGATCTCGGTCGCTCCGGGGCAGCCGGCGAGGATCTCGGCGCGGATCGCCGCCGGATCCTCGCTGCGCGGGTTGTCGTCCGTCACGATGACGCGGTCGGCGAGCTCCGCGGCGACCGCGCCCATAATCGGCCGCTTGCCGCGGTCCCGGTCGCCGCCGCAGCCGAACACCACCACGAGGCGGCCCGCCGCGTGCGGCCGCAGCGCCTTCAGCACCGTCTCGAGGGCGGCCGGCTTGTGCGAATAGTCGACGTAAATGGACGCGCCGTTCGGGTGGCGCGCGACGCGCTCGATCCGGCCGTGCACGCCCTCGAGCCGCTCGAGCGCGGCCAGGGCAGCGTCCGGGTCCTCGCCGCTGCCGATGACGAGTCCCAGGGCGCAAAGCGCGTTGTGGGCCTGGAACGCCCCGATCAGCGGCAGCCGGATCTCGCGCCGCCGGCCGAACAGGGCGATCGTCAGATCTTGCCCGTCGGCCGTCGGGGTCCGGTCCTCGAGCCGGATGTCGGCCGCGGCCGCCTGCCCGTAGTGCAGGATCCGGTGACCGCGTGCGCGGCAGGCCGCGGACAGGCGCTCGTGCTCCGGCGCGTCGGCGTTCAGCACGGCAGCGGCGCCGGACGGCAGCAGCGCCTCAAACAGGCGCAGCTTGGCCGCCAAATAGGCGTCCATCGAGCCGTGGTAGTCGAGGTGCTCCCGCGACAGGTTCGTGAAGGCCGCCGCGGCGATCCGCAGGCCGTCGAGGCGGTGCTGCTCGATGCCGTGGCTCGAGGCTTCGAGGGCGAGGTGATCGACGCCGTCGCCGGCCAGCTCGTCGAGGCAGCGGTGGAGGGCGACCGGGTCGGGCGTCGTCAACGCGCCCGGCGTCTCCCGCCCGGGCGCAACGACGCCCAGCGTACCAAGGCTGCCGGCGCGGTGGCCCAGGACGGTCCAGAGCTGGCGCGCGAAGGACGCGACCGAGGTCTTGCCGCTGGTGCCGGTGACGGCCGCGACGACGCGCGGCTGCCGCGGATGAAAACGGGCCGCCATGAGCGCGAGCCGCCGCCGCGGGTTCTCGTCGGTGACGAGGGCGACCGGCCGGTCGTACGCCTTGAGGCGCGTGCCGTGAGCGGCAAGCACGGCGACGGCGCCGCGCTCCACCGCATCGTCGATGAAGCTGCGGCCGTCCAGCCGGCTGCCGGGCAGGGCGGCGAACATCCAGCCGGGCCGGACCTGCCGCGAATCGGCGGTCAGCCCCAGGATGTCCAGCTGCGCGGCGGGCGTCGGGATCTGCACCGCGTCCGTGCCTCCCTCGATCAGGTCACTCAGCCGCATGCGCCGGGTCCGCTGCTCTGACCGCGACGAGCAGGTCGTTCTGCGGGTCGGGCACTGCCGGCTCGTCGAGCGGCCCGATGCCGAGCAGCAGCGCCATGCGCTGGATCACTTGGCCGGCCGCCGGCGCCGCCACCCAGCCACCGGTGGCGTAACCGTAGGACGAGGCGTTCGGCTTCGGCTCGTCGATCATGACCAACACGACGTAGCGCGGATCGTTGATCGGAAAGGCGCCGACGAAGGAGGCGAGGCGGGAATTCTTGTTGTAGCCGCGACCGCCCACCTTCTCGGCGGTTCCGGTCTTGCCGCCGACGAGATAGCCGGGCACGTCCGCGAAGGAGGCGGTGCCCTTCGTGACCACGAGGCGCATGAGCTCGCGCATCACGGCCGAAGTCTCGGCGGAGATCACCCGGTCGCCGGTTGCGACCTCGTGCGGCTCGCGCTTGAGCAGCGTCGCCGGTCGCATGATGCCGTCGTTGACCATGGCGGCAACCGCGGAGACGACGTGCAGCGGACTGACGGCGATGCCGTGACCATAGGAGATGGTCATGGTGTTGATCTGCCGCCACGGGTTCGGATAGAGCGGCCGCCCCAGCTCCGGCAGTTCGACCTCGGCCTCTTCGAGCATGCCGAGGCGGGCCATGAATGCCCGCTGGGCCTCGGTTCCAACCTCGTCGGCCATCTTCGCCGAGCCGATGTTGGAGGAATATATGAGGATCTCCGGCACGCTGAGCCAGCGGTTCTTCCCGTGAAAATCTCGGATCGTGAATCCGCCGATGCGGATCGGCTTGCTGGCATCGTAGCCGCCGCTCAGTTCGACGGTGCCGCGGTCGAGCGCGAGGGCCGTGTTAAAGAGCTTGAAGACCGAGCCCATCTCGTAGATGCCGAGCGTGGCCCGGTTGAAGCGCGCGTCCGCGCTCGCCGCGCCGGGTGCGTTCGGATCGAAATCCGGCAACGAGACCATGGCCAGAATCTCGCCGGTCCGGGCGTCGAGGACGACACCGGTGCCGCCGATCCCCTGAAAATCGGAGATCGCCCGCAACAGCTCTTCGCGCAGGATGTGCTGGATACGGACGTCGATCGAAAGCCGCAGCGGTTCGCGGCCGCCGCGCAGAACGTCGTCGAAGGACAGCTCGATACCGGCAAGGCCGTGATTGTCGATATCGGTGAATCCGATGACATGCGCGGTGAGCGATCCCTGCGGATAGACCCGGTGCTCCTCGTGCTGGAAATAGAGCCCCGGGATGCCGAGCCGGTTGACCTCGTATTGCTGGCGCGGCGTCAGATTGCGCTTGATCCAGACGAAGCTGCGTTCGGACGACAGCGCGGCGAGGAGCTTCTTCTCGTCCAGATCCGGCAGGGTCGCGGCCAGCCGCCGCGCCGCCTCCTCGGCATCGATCACGCGGCGCGGATTGGCGTAGAGCGAGGCGGTGGCCAGGTTCGTCGCCAGGATCACGCCGTTGCGGTCGACGATGTTCGCGCGCTCCATCTGCATCGTCTGCGGGGGGGCGTCCGCCAGGCTGGGCTCGGCGCCGTCGTGGAGCAGCGCGATTGCGACGAGCCGCAGGGCGACCGCGGAGAAGGCGAGCCCGAACAGGGCGGCGGCGAGCAGCAGCCGGTTCCGGCCGATCTCGATCGCCCGCTTCGCGTCGCCGTCCAGATGGACGATCTCGGTGCACCGCGGCGGTCGCGGATCGGCGCGGCGCGGGTTGCAGGGCGTGGATCTGGCGACAAGGGGGGTCATGGCGCTTTCCCGGAACTGGCGAAGACGGCACCCTCGGCGGTCTCTCCGACAACCGGCCGCCCGTCGGGATGTTCGGCACCAGGGCCCGGAGCGACACGCGGCGGCGCCACCGGCGGCAGCGGCAACGGGTCCGGCAGCGCGTCGAAGCGGCTCAGCCGGTCGGCCGAGACGGGCTCCATGCCGAGGTGACGACGAGCGAGCTCCGCCAGCCGGCGGGGCTCATTCAGGTAGCTCCACTCGGCGTGCAGCACATGAATCGCCTCCTGGTCCCGCAGGATCTGCCGATGCAGGCGGGTCAGCTCCTCCTCGAGGGCCTGGACCTCGTACTTGACCTGGAAGAGGCCCACGCCCGCGGTCACCGCAAAGGTCAGCCAGAGGACGGTTCCGAGCTGGATCATGCGGCATCCCTCCGGCGGTCGCTCGATGGCGTGGGGGAAGCGCCCCAGGGCGGCGCAGCCGTGCGTTCTGCCGCCCGGAGCCGGGCTGAGCGCGCCCGCGGATTGGCCGCCAGCTCCTCCGCCGAGGGCGTCACAGCCCCGCGCGACAGAAGCCGGAACGATGGCGCCCGCGCACGCTGCGCCGCCGGCAGATGCCGCGACGGTCCGGGAGTCTGGCCGCTGCGCTCCCGCAGGAACTCCTTGACCCGCCGGTCCTCGAGCGAATGGAAGGAAACGACGACGAGGCGCCCGCCCGCGCGCAGGAGAGCTTCCGCGGCGACGAGACCGCGGTCGATCTGCTCCAGCTCGCGATTGACGTAGATCCGCAGCGCCTGGAAGGTCCGTGTCGCCGGGTCGATCGCGTCCGGGCGCCGCGGCGCGCCCGTCCGCACCGTCCGGCGGACAATCTCGGCGAGCTGCGACGTCCGGGTGATCGGCGCCTCGGCGCGCGCCGCCACGATGGCCCGCGCGATTGCCCGGGCCTTGCGCTCTTCGCCCAGCCGGAAGATCAGGTCGGCCAGCTCGCGCTCGCTCATGGTGTTAACGACGTCCGCGGCGCTTTCGCCGGCCCGTTCCATTCGCATGTCGAGCGGGCCGTCGGCACGGAAGGAGAAGCCTCGTTCCGCCCGGTCGAGCTGCATCGAGGACACGCCGAGGTCGAGGGCAATGCCGTCAACGGCCATGACGCCGCGGGTCCGCAGCAGCTCGACCATGTCGCCGAAGCGCCCCTCGATCAGATGCAGCCGGCCGGGGAAGCGGCGGGCGAGCTCGGCGGCGCCGGCGATCGCCTCGGGATCGCGATCGATGCCCCAGACGGTGCAGTCCGCGGCCTCCAGCAGCGCGCGGGCGTAGCCGCCGGCACCGAAGGTGCCGTCGACATAGACGCCGCCATCGCGCGGCCCGATGGCCTGCAGGACTTCCCGCAGGAGAACCGGCCGGTGCGGCATGGATCCGTCGTTGGTCGTGCCGCCCATCGTCATGGCTGGTTGTCCGTTGCTTGGCCGCCCGCCGCCTGACGCAGCGTGCGGCCCTTCTCGAGCGCCCGTCTCCGGGCCTCGGCCTTGTACGCGTCGAGGGCGGCCGGCTCCCAGATCTCGAAGCTGGGGCCACGGCCGACGAAGGCCGCCTGTTCGGTGATGCCGGCATGCTCTGCCAGCGATGGGGGGAGGACGATGCGGCCTTCGCCGTCGAAGGGAAGCTGCTTGGCGTCGGCGAACAGGGTGGCGGTCAGGTCGTCATGCTCGTCGGAGAACAGGTCGACCTGGCTGACATTCTTGCTGAGGCTCTGCATCCAATCCATGCCGGCGCATTGGATGGCTTTGTACTTGAACGAGGGGAAGGCGATGACGCCGTGAAACTCCTGGCCGGCCAAGGCAGCGCGAAAGGTCGCCGGCACCGAGACGCGGCCCTTGCGGTCCACCTTGTTGACGAATGTGTCGATGAACAGCGCCATCGAGATGCCGGCCGCTCCATTGTCTGGCGTTCGTCGTCTTCACCGCCCCCCTAGCGGCGCCCCCGGGTCGACGAATGGGTCCGCAGATTGTCTCCACCCCGGCGAGTGGGATATCATGGGCTGACATGGGCGTCAATGGGATTAGCCAGTATTTCTCTGGACAATTCAAATTATTAACAACTTGTTAACAGATTTATACTCAGGCCCTCCTAATCCATCAGAGTAGTTTTCCCCAACTGTGGAAAACTCGCAGGGAAATGCGGCGATATTTTGTTCACGCTGTGTTCTTTCTGCGGAATCCCGAAGGGATAGCGCGTGTCGATTCGCGCTTCGCGCGAAATTGCCGCGGGAATTGCAATGTGGAAAAATCGGCCAGACGGCCTGTAAGCCGGGTTCTGTCCCGGCCCGCCCCGGAAAGGGCCGGCCGGGGATGACCATTCATCTGGGACGTCCGTTGCCGGACGCCTCGCGCGACCTACCCGGGCGGCGGCGCGGAAACTCGCCCGACCCATGACCCTCCTCGGGCGGAGGGGATGGGTCTGCCGCCCCTATGCGGTCTTGCTCCCGGTGGGGTTTACCATGCCGCGCCCGTCGCCGGGCGCGCGGTGCGCTCTTACCGCACCCTTTCACCCTTGCCGGCGCGTGGTGGCCTGGGCCATCGGCGCCGGCGGTTTGCTTTCTGTGGCACTTTCCCTGGGGTCGCCCCCGCCGGGCGTTACCCGGCACCGTGTTTCCGTGGAGCCCGGACTTTCCTCCCCCCGGTCGCTGCCGGAAGGCGGCCATCCGGCCGTCTGGCGTCGTTTATAGATAAGCCCAGGGCCGCCCGCCATCAAGCGCTGCGGCCGAGTTGCGCGAGCAGTCGGGCGAGACGATGGCGGGTTTCCGCGTCAGGGACTCCGTCCACCCGTTCGGGTCGGAAGTGGCGCTGAAAGGCCTGGACGACACAGCGCGTCGCTGCATCGAGCTCCCCCGTTTCCGCGATCTCGTAGCCGAGGCGGGCCAGCCCCCGCTGCGCCTCGGCGATCTCCTCGGCCGCGAGGTTATCGGCGGCAGGGCCGTCCGGTCCCAGGGGGGCTGCGATGCTGTATCGTCCAGCCCCGCCCGGTGGGAACCCGTCCGGCCAGAGCCCGATCCCGGCACGCGCCAACCGCGGCCAGTCGAACAGCTCTCCCGGGTCGAGCTTGCGCGACGGCGCCACGTCGGAATGGCCGAGCACCTGGTCGGGCGGGATCGGGTGGCGGGCAAGGATGTCGCGCGCCAGCGTCTCGAGCGCGGCCATCTGCAGCTCCGGGAAGGGGCGGTAGCCGAACTCGTGGCCCGGGTTGACCAGCTCGATGCCGATCGACAGGCCGTTGATGTCACGTTCGCCGCGCCAGAACGCGACGCCCGCATGCCAGGCCCGCATCGCCTCGGGCACGAGACGCCAGACCGTTCCGTCCTCCTCGATCATGTAGTGGGCGCTGACCTTCGCCGCCGGATCGCACAACCGGTCGAGCGCCGCGGCGGCGCTCGTCATGCCCGTATAGTGCAGGATCAGCATCTCGACCCGACGGCCCGCCGGGCGGTGGTCGAAGTTGGGCGACGGGCGTTCCTTGATGGCCTTGATCATGTCAGAGCCCGCCCCTGGTCGAAGATTCGACGGCGCGCGGCCGACGCAGAACGATGATCGCGACGCCGACGAGGGTCGCGAGACCGCCCACGATGATCGACGGCGTCAGCTCCTCGCCGAGGACGATCACCCCCGAGAGCACACCGAAAACGGGAACCAGCAACGTGAACGGCATCACCAGATTGATCGGGTATCGGCGCATGAGACGATACCAGGAGCCGTGCCCGAGCACCGTCACCAGGGCGGCCTGATAGGCGATCGAGGCCCAGGCGCGCCAGTCGGCGTTCCGGACCGCCGCGAGCTGGCCCTCCTCCAGCCAGAGGGAGAGCGCCAGCGCCGGCGGCAGGGACAGCACTGCCAGCCAGCCATACATGGTGAAAACGTCGATTCCCGGCCCCAGCCACTTCATCTGTACGCTGGCGACCGCGAACATCGCCGCGGCGCCGATCACCAGCATAAGCGGGAGTATGCCGCCCTGGAAGCGCGGTTCGCCCGCGATCAGGGCGACGCCGGCGAAGGCGATCGCCATGCCCGTCAGGCGCCGCCAGCCGATCCGGTCCTTGAAGAACAGCGCCGCCAGCAGGGCCCCGAAGGGAACCTGGAGCTGGATCGCGATGGCGGCCGTGGCGGCGTCGATCGCGCGCATGCCGAGGAAGAGCAGGCTGAAATGGAGGACGCCGAAGGTGACCGCCAGGCCGACGATCGCTCCGAAGCGGCCGGGCGGCGGCCATTTCACGAACGGCAGCAGGATCGCCGCGACGGCGGCGAACCGCAGCGCGAGCAGCAGGAACGGCGGCATCTGCGCGAGCCCGGCCTTTACGGCGACGAAGTTGGCGCCCCACACGACCGTCACGAGCAGAAGGCCGGCGGTGTGGTGCCAGGTCAAGGACGCCGGGACCGGCGTTCCGGCGCGGGTGTCAGCCGGCATCCGCCAGGCGGGCAAGCGCCTCCCGCTTCTCCTCAAGCTCAAGCCAGCGCAGCTCGGCCGCCTCGAGCTCCGCCCGGGCGGCCTCGAGGCGCCGCGCCGACCGGTCGAAGGCGTCGGGGTCCCGGCCGTACAGCGAGGGATCGGCAAGCCGTCCCTCCAGCTCCGCGATCTCGCGGGCGAGGGCTTCGATCCGCGCGGGCAGGCCATCGAGCTCCCGCTGCTCCTTGTAGCTGAGGCGGGTCGGCTGCCGGTTTCGGCGCGCCGAGGAAGGGCGCGCCGGATCCTTCGCAGCCGGCTTGGCCGCCGGCGCTGCCGGATCGGCCGGGCGCTGCCGCCGATAATCGGTGTAGCCGCCGGCATATTCGACCGCCTTGCCGTCGCCCTCGATCGCGATCACGCTGGTGACGAGGCGGTCGAGGAAATCGCGGTCGTGGCTGACGAGCAGCAGCGTCCCGTCATACTCGTCGAGCACCTCCTGCAGGAGGTCGAGCGCCTCGATGTCGAGGTCGTTCGTCGGCTCGTCTAGGACGATCAGGTTGCTCGGCGCCGTGAACAGCTTGGCGAGGAGCAGGCGCGCGCGCTCGCCGCCCGACAGGCTGGCGACCGGCATCAGGGCCTGGCGCTCGTCGAACAGGAAGTCGCGCAGATAGGCGACGACGTGACGCTGCCGCCCATGCACCATGACGCTGTCCCCGCCCGCCGGCGCCAGCGTCTCCCACAAGGTCGCGCGGTCGTCGAGCTCGGCGCGGCGGTGCTGGTCCAGATAGACCGTCTTCAGATTGGTGCCGAGGCGCACCGCGCCCTCGTCGGGCGGCATGGCGCCGGTCAGCAACTTCACGAGGGTCGTCTTGCCGGCGCCGTTCGGTCCGATGATGCCGATTCGGTCGCCGCGCAGGATGCGGGTCGAGAAGCCGCGCAGGATCACCCTCTCGCGCCCGCCCGGCTCGCCCTCCGCAGCCGGATAGCTCTTGCCGAGGTCCTGCGCCTCGATGACCAGCTGTCCGCCCGTTTCGGCGGCACCGAGCTCCAGCTTCGCGCGTCCCGCCGCCTTGATCCGCTCGGCCCTCTGCCGCCGCAGGGCCTGCAGGCGGCGAAGCCGGCCCTCGTTGCGCTTGCGCCGGGCGGTGATGCCGCGATGCAGCCAGTGGGTTTCGGCGGCGATCTTCCGGTCGAGGCGCCGCGCCGCTTCCTCCTCGGCTTCGAGGACCGCGCTCGCCCAGGCGTCGAACGCCTCGAAGCCCTCGTTCAGTTCGCGAAGCGTGCCGCGGTCGAGCCACAGGACGCGGCGCGACAGGTGGCGCAGGAGCGCGCGGTCATGGCTGATCAGCAGCAGCCCGCCGGCGAATCCGTTCAGCGTTTCCTCGAGCCATTCGATCGTCGGCAGGTCGAGGTGGTTGGTCGGCTCGTCCAGCAGCAGCAGGTCCGGCTCGCCGACGAGCGCGCGGGCGAGTGCGGCTCGCCGCCCCTCGCCGCCGGACAGGGTTCCGAGCCGCCGGGTGCCGTCGAGGCCGAGACGTTCGAGGACCGCGTCCACGCGGTAATCCCCGGCTGTTTGCGCCTCCGCGGCGTCCGGTGCCGGCAGGCCGCGGGCGACATAACGCGCGACGGTCTCGTCGGCGACGAAGACCGGGTTCTGCGGCAGGTAGGCGATGCGCGCGCCCGGCTGGACGAAGCGTTCGCCGCCGTCGAGCTCGATCTCGCCGGCGAGCGCCTTGAGCAGGGTCGACTTGCCGCTGCCGTTACGGCCGACGAGGCAGGCGCGGTCGCCGCGGCCGACGGACAGGGTCACGTCGTCGAACAGCGGGGCGCCGCCGAAGGTGATGCGCGCTGCGCGCAGCGATGCAAGGGGAGGAGCGGGAGGCATGGGCAGTTATGTAGGCGACGGCGTTATCGAATGCCACGCTCGCGGGCGATCCGGTCGTAGGCGGCGTTAATGGCCGCCATCTTTTCGTTCGCCAGCGCGATGAACTCCGGCGGCATGCCTTCGGCGATCAGCCGGTCCGGATGCGTTTCCCGGATCCGCTCGCGGTAGGCCGCTTTGATTTCCGCGTTGCTCATGTCCCGGTGGACGCCCAGAACCGCATAGGGGTCGGCCCCGTCTGGGCCGATCTGCGCCGCGCGGATGCGGTCGAACTCCGCCTCGGAAAAGCCGAAGATGGCGGCGACGCGGCGGAGGTAGTCGATCTCTTCCGGGGTCACGCCGCCCTCGGCCTTGGCGATGTGGAAGAGGCCGTCGAGAAGCTCTTCCAGCACCGGCGAGCGCGGCGGGAACATGCCCGCGATCTGCCGGGCATATGGCTCGAATCCGCCCGGATCGCGGCGCGCGCGATCGAACAGCCAGCCGACGTTCCGCATTTCGTGCGGCGGCACCCGAAACACTTCCTTGAAGGCATTGATCTCCGGCCGGCTGACGAGTCCGTCCGACTTCGCCATCTTGGCGCCGAGCACGATGACGGCGATCGTGAAGGCGACCCGCTTCGTCGCCTCGCGGCCGTCGCCGTTGCCGACATCGATTTCGGCGCGGGGCGCCGCCGCCCGCATGGCGTCGACGGCGTGGCCGGCCACGGCCCCGAGCAGCCCGCCGAGCGGCCCGCCGAGCGCGAAACCGGCGGCCCCGCCCAAGATCTTGCCCCAGATGCTCATCGGTGCAGCGTCGGATCGGCGTCTTAAGGATACCCCCGTGGGCCAACACCATAATACGCGGCTGCAGCCCGCGCCAGCGCCGGCCGCGACGCCCTCGCGCGGCGGCGCCTAAACCTTGTCCGCGATCAGCGGCGGCTGCGCCTCGTCGATCGGCGGTTCCTCGGCGGCCGGTGATTGCCTGTCGGCCAGGCCGATCCGGCCGAGGCCGGGCAGCTTGATCGCCAGGTCGAGCGGGTCGATGCCCATGGTCAGGCCCAGGAGGTTGACCTCCAGCCCTTCCTCGACGGCCACCAGCACGCCGAGAAGCCCGAACAGGGAGATCTGGAATCCCGTGCCGCTGGGCGCCGTGCCCAGCGGGCTCGAAGTGCCGAGATAGTCCTTGCCGATTGCGGTCGGCGGCAGCTCCAGCCGCAGCTCCGGAATCTGCCGGGCGACATGGGCGACGAAGGTGTTGCTGTTCGGGCCGGGCCAGGCGCGATAGACGTCGGCATAGGGATAGGTGCCGGCCGCCTGGGTCACGCGCTCGATCAGCTTGTCCACGCCCTCGCCGCGAAGGTCGAGCAGAAGCTCCGGGCGATGACCGAACCATTCGGCGTCCGGCGGCCGGTCGTTCGCGTGAAGCGGCGGCAGACCGCGATAGCGGCGCCAGCCATTGACCTCGTAAACGGTGTAGCTGGGCGCGCCCGCCGGTTTTACGGCGATCCAGCTATGTACCGCGAAGGCGGCGCGCCAGCTGAAGGCGCGCGCCGCGTAGACCTGCAGAACGGCCTCGGGCGTTACCGCCGGGTCGGGGGCCAGGCCGACCGGGTTTCGGCTCGCCGTGCGCCAGTCGCCCCCAATCGTCACGGCGCCGGTCGCCACGGTCAGCAGCGGTCCGAGCAGGAACAGGATCAGCACGACAGGGATAAGGAGAAGCCAGCGCGCGAATCGTAACATGGCTTTATCTCGTATGGGGCGATTGCGGCGGCAATAAGGCACCTTCCGGCCGACCCGGCCGTTGTTTTCCATAATCAAACGAGCCCGGTGAACGGAAGAGTTTTGTCGTCCTGGTTCGGTCGAGGCCGAAGGCTCGGCGGCCGCTTTCGACGACGGGCGGCGCGGACACAGGAAGGCGTGAGACGGCCCCGAGGGCGGCGGTGCATTCCGGGAGTAAGGACGGGCCGAGGGATGCCGGGCCGGTGGCGGTCGGCGGGTGATCGGCTGCCGCGCCAGGGATTCCGCCGATATCGGTGATGCCGCCGGGGGCGAGGACGCCGCTGGCCGCATGGAAGACGGGCGGGCCGATCAGGCGTGGCGCCACGGGTCCGTTCACCGGCTTGGCAAGTCGCACCGGCGACGGGGTCGGGAAAGGATCGGAGTTGTCGTCAAGGACGCCCGGGCCCGGGGCCCGGTGCTCGGACTCTAGTGGGTGCTTCCCCAGATGGCTCCGGCAAGGGGAACGAGGAAGCCGATCGCGAGGACGCCCCAATAGACGATTCCCTGGATCAGCGACACGATCTCCGACTCCGGTTCGACGGCGTCATCGATGGCTTCGGCCCGGAAGGCGGCAGGGTGCTCCATGGCAAGGACTCCCTCGAGGCGATGCGACTGGAATGACTCCGGCTCTCCGGCGCGCCCGCCCGGCCGGAATCCGGCATCGACGGCGGAATCCAGAGTAGCTGCTGCTGAATTTGGGGCGGCGCGCTGCACTTAACAAACGAATATTACAATGGCTTAATATCGAAATCTTCGATACGACGCGATTGAACCGGGTGGCGCCGGGCGTGGACATTCAGCTTATTCGAACCTTCTGGGAGGTGGTGGAGACGGGCAGCTTCGTCGCGGCGGCGGCGCGGCTCAACGTCACCCAATCGACCGTCAGCGCGCGCATCCGGACCCTCGAGGAAGCGCTCGGCTGCCCGCTGTTTACCCGCAGCAGGGCGGGCGCGGGGCTGACGTCCGCCGGCCTGCAATTCCAGCGCTATGCGCAAAGCATCGTTCGGGCCTGGGAACAGGCGCGGCTCGAGGTCTCGCTCCCCTCCGGCTGCCGCGGTCAGCTACGGCTCGGGGGACAGTTCACGCTGTGGGACAGTCTGCTCCTCAAATGGCTCCGGTGGATGCGGGCGGCGGCGCCCGACGTTGCCCTTCGGACGGAGGTCGGGCTGTCTCCCCGGCTGATGCGGCAGCTTGTCGAAGGCGCCATCGACATCGGCGTGATGTACACCCCGCAGAGCGGCGCGGGCCTCGTCGTCGAACAAGTGTTCGAAGAGAAACTGATCCTCGCCGCGACGGCCCCGGAATCGGCAGCGCCGTTCGAGCCGGGCTATGTCTATGTCGATTGGGGCCCCGAATTCCAGACGGCCCATGCCGCCGCCTTTCCGGGGTTGCCGATGCCTCGCATGTTCATCGGGCTCGGTGCCCTGGCGCTCCGCTACATTCTCGAGAACGGTGGGTCCGGGTACTTCCCGCTGCGGGTCGTCCGGCCGATGCTGGAGGCGGGCAGCCTCAACCTCGTTGCCGGGGCACCTGTCTTCGGCCGTCCGGCCTATGTGGTCTATCCGCAGACCCGGGACGATCCGATCCAGGAGATCGCGTTGCGGGGTCTGCGCGAAGTGGCGGTGCTCGAAGCCGAGAGCGCGTCCGACTGAGGCCGTCCGGCCGATCGGAAGCCGGTCCGGCTTCGAGCCCGGTTCATCAGCCGGCGGTGATCGCCGGCCGCAGCGGTCTTGGGTTTGTCAGGATTTGGCAGCCGCCGCGATGGCGGGCTTGTCCCCCTGCCAGCCGGCCGGCTTCGCCGTTGCCGCCGGCTTTTCCCCCGTACTCTTCTCCGAAGCGAGTTGCACGTCGCCGGCGATCTGGCCGCCGGAGGCGATGACGATCTCGCCATAGCGGATCGATCCCGACACGCGTCCGGTGGCGTGGACCGACAGACGCCCGTTGACCACCAGTTCCCCCTCGAACCGGCCGCGGATGTCGGCGTTTTCAACCTCGGCGCTGCCGCTGAACAGACCGGTCTCATCGATCTCGATGACGCGGCTCTTCATCGAGGCCTCGACGCGGCCCTCGACCACGAGCGTATCGCAGGCCGTGATCTCGCCCTTGAGCTGAATGTTGCGACCGACGATCAGCTTGCTGCCTTCGGGCTCGCGGCTTGCGGGTGCGGTCTCGGCCTGCGGCCGCAGGGGGGCGCTGCCCGGACCCGGGATGTCAATCCCGCGTTGGCCGAACTCCGGCCGCTGGGCCGTGCCGCCCATTCTCATGTCCGCCATTTTCGCTCCTTCGCTGTTGCTGGTGAGATTCCTGGTCGTTGCAGACGCCGGCCCCGTCGATACGCCGGCCCGGGGCGGCTCCGGCCTTCTGTCGAGGCGGGATCCCGCATCAGGGGCTCTTGGCTGTGGACGGTTGTCGGATTTGCTTCGGAACAGCATGATCGATGTGACCTCTCGCTCAGCGACTGACTCGTTCCTTTGCTACTCGTTGCCGCGTGGTCGATCCCCCTGCTCTAAGGTCTTGGCCATTTGCCAGGAAAGATCCTGCAGGCCGTAGCGGTTGCCGAGAGTATGTGGTCATAATCGCGACATCGGTGACAAAGTTGTGACAATTTTCGACATCAAAGTCCACTCTGTGTATTGCAAAGAATTCTGTATTGCAATGTCTTTAGACGACGAGACTTGCCGCAGCGACCACGGCCAGAATGACGAGTGCGACCCGGCGGTAGGTGCTGTCGCTCGCCCGGCCGAAGAGACGAACGCCGATCCACGCGGCGCCGAGATAGAGCGGGCTGAGCGCGAGGGCGCGTTGCAGGACTTCGGCGGTGAGCGCGCCTTCCCACCAGAGCGCCGCGACCGCGAGGCTGTCGATCAGCGCGAAGTAGACGATGAAGCTCGCCCTCGCGCGTGCCGCCTCGTCGGGGCCTGAGAGATAGTAGAAGATGATCGGCGGCCCTCCCATTCCGGTCGCCCCGTTCAAGACGCCGCTGCTTGCGCCCGTCGCCAGGGTGGCGATGCCGTTTGGCCGACCGGTGTAGCGCCAGCCGAAGGACAGCATCGCGACGAAGGTCAGGACCGCGGCCGAGATTACCCAGCGCATGAACTCGGCGTCGAGCGAGAGCAGCAGCGAGGCGCCGAGCGGCACCGTTGCGGCGGCGGCGATCGTCAACGCCCCGATCCGCCGCCACTCGACGAGGGGCGCGGCGGTCGGCATCAGCGGCACGGTGAGCAGAATCTCCATCAGCAGGCCGATCGGTACCGCCGCGGCTGGTCCGTAGACCGCGCTGAGACCCGGCGTCATGATCATCGCCGAGCCGAAGCCGGCGAAGCCGCGCACGACACCGGCCAGTGCGACGATGCCGCCGGCGAACAGGAAGGACCAGCTCAAAGGGTCCGGCAGCAGTACCTCCGCCACGGACGGCAATCTCCGATTGTGGGACGTTCGAGCCGAAAGACCGCAGATCTGGGCGGCGACTATAGAGGCGTCGGCCCCAACCCGTCCATGGCTTCACACCAGGTGGCGCCCGGCGGGGGCCGCCTTGCCGGAATCCGGACAAACAGGATACGCTTGCCGGCGGCTCGGGCTGATGGAATGGTCGAGGTGGCGCCGATGACCCCGCAATCGCAGACCGCATCGAGGGCGGTTTCCAGTGCGCTTCTTTCGGAGCTTCGCGATCTTCTGGGCGACCGCCTGTCGACGGCACCGGCTGTCCTCGAGCAGCACGGGCGGGACGAATCCTATCACCGGCCGTATCCGCCCGACGCCGTGGCCTTCGCCCGCTCGACGGAGGAGGTGAGCGCCATCGTCAAGGCCTGCGCCGCCCATCGCGCGCCGGTGATCCCGTTCGGGACGGGAACCTCGCTCGAGGGGCATGTCGCGGCGCTGCAGGGCGGCGTGTGCATCGACCTTGGCCAAATGAACCGGATCGTCGCCGTCAACGAGGGAGACCTCGACGCGACGGTGGAGGCGGGGGTAACGCGCAAGCAGCTCAATGAGCATCTGCGTCATAGCGGCCTCTTCTTTCCGATCGACCCCGGGGCCGATGCCTCGCTTGGCGGCATGGCGGCGACGCGGGCTTCGGGCACCAACGCGGTCCGCTACGGCACCATGCGCGAAAACGTGCTGGGCCTGACGGTGGTGCTGGCCGACGGCAGGGTGATCCGGACCGGGGGGCGCGCCCGGAAGTCGGCGGCCGGCTACGACTTGACCCGGCTGTTCGTCGGCTCGGAGGGAACGCTCGGTGTCATCACCGAGGTGACGCTCAGGCTTTACGGAATCCCGGAGGCGATCTCGGCCGCCGTCGCCGCATTCCCGACAGTCGAGGATGCGGTCAACACGGTCATCCTGACCATACAGTCGGGCGTGCCCGTGGCGCGCATCGAACTGCTCGACGAAGTGCAGATGGATGCGGTCAATCGTTATGCGAAGCTCGACTACCCTGTCCAGCCAACCCTGTTCTTCGAGTTCCACGGCACGACGCGCGGCGTCGTCGAGCAGGCGGAGCGCGTACAGGCCATCGCCGCCGAGTTCGGCGCCGGCGACTTTCGTTGGGCGACCCGCCCCGAGGACCGCAACCGGCTGTGGCAGGCCCGCCACGACGCCTATTACGCGGCGCGGGCGCTGCGGCCCGGCGCCAAGGGCTGGGCGACGGACGTCTGCGTGCCGATCTCGCGCCTCGCCGAGTGCATCTCGGAGACCAAGGACGACATTCGGAAGTCGAAGCTCCTGGCCCCGATCGTGGGCCATGTCGGCGACGGGAATTTCCATCTGAGCTTCGTCGTCGATCCGGACGACCCGGAGGAGATGGCGGAAGCGCGGCGCCTCAACGAGCGCATGGTGATGCGGGCGCTCGCGCTCGGCGGCACCTGCACCGGCGAGCATGGAATCGGCTACGGCAAGCTCGATTTCCTGAGCGCCGAGCACGGCGAGGCGGTCGACGTGATGCGGCTCCTCAAGACCGCGCTCGATCCCGACAACCGGATGAACCCCGGCAAGGTGATCCGCCTGTAGCCGCGGCCGGCGCTCCGACCGGCAGAACGACGATCCGGCAGGCGCCGTCACCCGACGGCGGAAAGGCAGAAAGCACGGCATTGTCACGCGCCGTCTGCCGGGGACGCTTGCCGATTGAAGAATCTGTATGGGTAACCAAATCTTGACGGTTCTTCCGGCGGCGCCCCGTGGCCCCTTCTTGAGATGAAGTCCAAAACCAAGGGCTCGTGACGCATTTTCGCCTTTTGCGGCGTTCCTCTCAGGGGAGCGCGAATTGCCGACTTATTGCCGCAAATTCGCCGCTCTTTGAACAGGTTACCCCCGAGAATCGGTCTAGGTCCAAACCGAAAGAAACACCGTGCGTCGCAGAGATTTCCTTGCCGCCTCCTTGGCGGTCGCGCCGTGGCTTGCGTTGGGCAGGACGCGGCCGGCCGAATCCGCCGTCCCTCGTGACGAGACGCCGACGCCCTTCACCGTCGGCTGGCTGCGCGAGCACGCCCGCGCCCTGAGCAAGCGCGAGTACGAGCCGCCGAACAAGCCCCTGCCGGCCGGGCTCGCAGACCTCAGCTACGACCAGTACCGCGACATCCGCTTCCGTCCGGAGAGGGCGCTGTGGCTCGACGCCGATCGTCCCTTCACCGCCCAGTTCTTCCACGTCGGGGCGCATTACGATCTGCCGGTCCGCATCCACGAGGTGGTCGATGGCGTCGCCTATCGGCTCCTCTATTCGGCCGACCTGTTCGACTACGGCGGCAATACGTTCAGCGAGCCGCTTCCACCCGATCTGGGCTTCGCCGGGTTCCGCCTGCACTACCCGTTGAACCGGCCGGACTATCGCGACGAGGTCGCCGTCTTCCTGGGCGCGAGCTACTTCCGCGCCGTCGGCCGCGGTCAGCATTTCGGTCTGTCGGCGCGCGGACTCGCGATCGACACGGCCTTACCAAAGGGCGAGGAGTTTCCGGCATTCCGGGAGTTCTGGCTGGAACGGCCTGCCCCCGGTGCAACCGAAATGGTGGTTCATGCGTTACTCGATAGCCAGAGCCTCTCCGGAGCCTATTCCTTTGTCATTCGCCCGGGGGAAACGACGGTAACCGCTGTGTCCGCGACGCTGTATCCGCGGCGACCGGTCGAGCGATTGGGGGTCGCACCCATGACGAGCATGTACTTCTTCGGCGAAAACGACCGCGTCGGGGTCGATGATTTTCGCCCGGAGGTCCATGACTCCGACGGGCTTGCGCTCTGGCGGGGCAACGAGGAATGGGTCTGGCGCCCGTTGGTCAACCCCGACCGCCTGCGGCTCAGCATCTACACCGACGAGAACCCGCGAGGGTTCGGCCTGATGCAGCGGGGCCGCTCGTTCCAGGACTATCAGGATCTCGAAGCACGCTACGAGCGCCGGCCGAGCCTTTGGGTCGAGCCGGGTGCCGGCTGGGGCAAGGGCTCTGTTTTCCTGATCGAGATTCCAACCAAGGAGGAGATTCACGACAACATCGTTGCATTCTGGGTGCCCGAGAAGCCCGTCGAGCCGGGGACCGAATGGGTGCTCAACTACCGGCTGCATTGGTCCCACCGCGCCCCGCACGAGCCGACCCTGGGCCGCGTCGTGGCGACGCGGACGGGAGCCAGCGATGCGTCGCGGCAGGACGGCCGGCGGAAGTTCGTGATCGACTTCGAGGGCGGGGCCCTGGCCGAGCTCCCCGCCGACGCGCCTGTCGAGCCTGTAGTCACGGTGTTCGACGGGGAAATCATCGGCCCGACTGCCGGACACAATCCGGTCACTGGAGGCTGGCGCGTGTTCTTCGACCTTCGCCCGGGGGGGAACGGGCCGGTGGAACTGCGCTGCTTTCTCAAGCACGGCGAGACCGTGCTCACCGAGACTTGGAGCTATCAATGGATGGTCTGATGGTGCAGCCAAGGACGACGTTCGACGCTACCCCCCCCTTACGAGCGTATTTTCGCAGCTTCGGATTCGCCGACCCGTCCAGCATCGAGCGGCTGGTTGAGCGTATCTTGGCCGATGCCGGCCCGGCGGCGTCCCCCGAAGCGGTCATGGCCTGCGCCCGGCGGCGTGTCGAGGCGTGGTTCGTGGACGTCCTTGGCCCTGCCATCGTCGCGTCCGGCGCGGTCGAGACGGTCGGGCGCGCCGCCTTCCTTCTTTCGGATTCGGCGCGGCGCTGGCCGCGGCACTTCCTCGATCCCGGCAGTCCGCCGGCCGAGATGGTCGAAGCGCTTCGCCGCGCGATGCCGCCCAGCATCCCGCACGCGGTGTCCGCCATGCCCGAGCAGAGCCTCGCCTTCGCATGGCCGATCAAGCCGGCGCGCCTGCTGCCGCGGTGGCCGGCGAGCAGGCCGTCGCAGCCATGATCACACGATCCTCCGGCGCCGCCGATTCACGCCGGGCTTCAGCTATCGTTACGCCTCAACCCGCCGCCGGTGATAGGCGCAAAGGGCCCGTTGCCGCATGAGTGCTCCCATCGGGCGGGAGGTGCCGGTCGCATCGACCAAGCTGCGCCGAATCGCAGTTTTCGGGGCGATCGGCCTGTCGACGATCGCCGCCGCACGTGCCATGCACGTCGTGCTCAGCAGCCAAGGGCTGACCGAACTCGACGTGGCGTTGCTGCTGCTGTTCACCGTCAACTTCGCCTGGATTGCCGTCTCGTTCTGGAGCGCCGTCGCCGGGTTTCTGGTCCTGCTGTTCGGCCGTCGCACCGCCGGGCTGGTCTTCCCCGCAAAGCCGGCGGGCAGGACGCCGTCGCGCGAGCCATTGAGTACCCGGACGGCCATTCTGATGCCGGTCTACAACGAGGATCCGGCCGGGATCTTCGCCAGGCTCCAGGCGATGTACGAGTCCGTCGCCGCGACGGGGCATCTCGACAGCTTCGACTTTTTCATCCTCAGCGATTCGACCAAGCCCGAGATCTGGATCGCGGAGGAGATCCACTGGCTCGAGTTTTGCCGCCGGGTGGGCGGCCACGGGCGGATCTTCTATCGCAAACGTCGGCGCAACACGGCCCGCAAGAGCGGCAATATCGCCGATTTCTGCTGCCGTTGGGGATACCGCTACGACCACATGGTGGTGCTCGACGCCGACAGCCTGATGACGGGCGAGACGTTGGTGGCGATGGCCCGTCTGATGGAGGCGAATCCCCGTGCCGGAATCATCCAGGCCCCGCCGGTGACGGTCAACCGCAACACACTGTTCGCCCGCATGCAGCAATTCGCCAACCGGCTTTACGGCCCCGTCGCGACTGCCGGTTTCGCCTTCTGGAGCCTCGGCGACGGCAACTACTGGGGCCACAACGCGATCATCCGCACCCGCGCCTTCATCGAGAGCTGCGGCCTGCCTACACTGTCGGGCCGGCCTCCCTTCGGGGGGCACATCCTCAGCCACGACTTCGTCGAGGCGGCGCTCATGCGCCGGGCCGGGTGGACGGTCTGGCTGGTTCCGGAGCTCGGCGGCAGCTACGAGGAATGCCCGCCGACGGTGATCGATTTCGCCAAGCGCGACCGGCGCTGGTGTCAGGGCAACCTGCAGCATCTGAGGGTCCTGGCGGCGGGTGGGCTGCGGCCCTTGAGCCGCCTGCATCTGCTGATGGGCGTCATGTCCTATGTCTCCTCGCCGCTCTGGCTCGCCATGCTCGTGATCGGGCTTCTCGCGGCCTGGCAGGCCTCCTTGACCGAGCCGATCTATTTCGCGTCCTACCAGACCTTGTTCCCGATCTGGCCGGTGATCGACGAGGGGTTGGCGAAGGGCTTGTTCGCCATCGTGATCGGCATGCTGGTGATGCCGAAGCTGCTCAGCTTTGTCCTGCTGCTGCGCCATTACGGCGTCGCCCACCGGTTCGGCGGGATCGGCCGCGCGGCGCTCAGCGTCGTTCTGGAGACGCTGTTCTCGGCTCTCCTTGCGCCCGTGATGATGCTGTTCCACAGCAGCTTCGTCGCCGAAATCCTTCTGGGACGTGATACCGGATGGACCGGCCAGCGCCGCGACGACGGCGGAGTCGGCTGGCGCGAGGCGCTGCGGCGCCACGGTGGCCACAGTCTCGTCGGCCTGCTGTTCGCCGGTCTGGCCTACTGGGCTTCGCCGGGCCTGTTGCCCTGGATGGTGCCGGTCGTGGCCGGCCTACTCCTGGCTACGCCGCTCACGGTTCTCTCGGGCCGGCAACGGCTGGGAGCATGGACGCGCCGCCGTGGCCTGTTCCTCATCCCCGAGGAGACGGCGCCGCCGCTTGTACTGCGTCGCGCCGCGGAACTGTCCGCCGCGTTGAAGCGAGTGGCGCCGGTCGCACCCGACGCCGCCGTGGCGCGGGTGATCGAGAATCCGCTCATCAACGCCGTTCACGTCGCGCTGCTGCCCGGCGACGCGAACCTGTCGGCCGAAGAGGCGGAGATCCTCGCGGCGGCACGGGACAAGCTCGCCCGGACCCGTGGCCGGCTCGCTGCGGCGCGCCTCACCCCGCAGGAGCAGATGGCGATTCTGTTCGATTCGCCGACGCTCGTCGCGTTGCAGCGGGCCTATTTCGAGGAACGCTGCGAAGAAGCGGCCTGAGCGGGCGCGCCGCTTCAATCCGAAAGGCAGAGCCCGGCATGTTCCCGGAATCGCAGGGCGATCCCCCCTGAGCTTTCCCCGCGCGGGCGACGGCGTCGGCTGCCGGCCTTGTCGAAGCGTTCCGGCGTCAGATTGTGCTGGAACGAAGACCTGCAACCTGCGATAATTTAATATAATTTGTTAATAATTTTTGAGAGACGGCGAGGATGACGACTTCGGGAGAGAGCGTCAATCGGTTCTTCGACGTCGAAGAAGGCGCCGCCGACGCCGCCACCACGTTTCACAGCCCGAAGGCAAGGCACCTTTACGACTGGTGGCGGACCGCGCGGAACGGCGGGCTGCCTTCGCGGGACCAGTTCGACATCCTCGACCATAAGCTCATCATCGGGAACGTTTTCCTGACCGAAGTGCAGGGCGACGGGACATTCCTGCTGCGGCTCCGCGGCGGCGTCGTGATCGAGATAACGGGGCAGAACAGGACCGGTGAAGTCATCAGGGACAACGGGTCGGCTCTCGGGCATCCGCCCGAATGCCTTTATTCCCGGATCGTGGAGAGCAGGACCTGCCGCCGATGCGTCGGCTCTGTGCTGCTCGGGGAGGATGACCTTCGCCGGTTCGAGGCGGTTGGCTGTCCGCTCTCGGGCGACGGCGGGAAGACGATCAACATGATCATCGGAGTCATGGATCTCATCCGGTGACGGGATCCGGCGACATGAAGCCGGCTTGGTTTCTTCGCGCGTTTACTTTTCCGGTCCCGTCGCCTGGCCGTCCCGCCGTTTGACGGATTGTGCCGTCCGAGGCAAAGGACCCATTTGCGGCGCGGGAAAAACGGCGCCGAAGAAGACGCTAGGCGCCGGAGCGGGAGCGGGGACTGGCGTCCGCGCTTGGCCGGGGAAGGTCCGGCGATATGGATTCCCCGGCGAATGGGACATCGAGCGGGCGGAGGCCCGGCCGGATGCGGGGCGCCCCCTCTATTCGCGACACTTGTCGTCGAGTTCCTTTTTTTCGCGTTCGATCTCGGCGCGAGTCCGCGCCAGCTCCGCCTTGCTGCGGCCGAATTTCGCCCGATTCTCGGCGGCGCGCTTCTCCTCGGCCAGACGCTCCCGCCCCTTGCGGTATTTATTGAGGTTGACGACTTCACCCATACTGATACTGCTCCTGCCGACACGAACGGTCGGAAACGATCGCGTATGGCCCCGGCGGTCAGATTAATCCAAATCGCTGTCGGTGCAAATGGCGGCGGTTCCGCCGCCGGCGCAAAGTGCGGCGGTGCGCGGTTCGCGTTCCGCGAACGACATCGGAGAGTCGTACGAGAATGCTCAACAAGCTCCTGATCGCCCTTGGCGTGCTGCTCGTCCTGGTGATCGCCGCCATCCTGATCGGCCCCGGCTTCGTGGATTGGAACAGCTACAAGCGGGAGATCACTGCCAAGGTCGAGGAGGCCACCGGACGCAGACTGGAGATTCTCGGCGACATTTCGCTGAGCCTCCTGCCGCCGACCCTGTCGGCCGAGGGCGTGCGCTTCGCCAACATGGCCGGGGGCAGCGCGCCGAACATGGCAGCGCTTGACGCGCTCAACATACGCATCGCGCCCTGGCCGCTGCTGCAAGGGAACCTTCGGGTCGAGCGGATCGCCCTGGTCAACCCGACCATCCTGCTCGAAATCTCGGCCGACGGCCGCAGCAACTGGGCGTTCCGCGATGGTGCGGCGGATCCATCGGATCGGGCGACGCTGCGCGGCCGAGCAGAGAGCGGTCTCGACATCAGCTTCGACAAAGTCTCGATCGAGAATGGCACGGTCATTTATCGCGATGCCCGTGCCGGGACAGAGCGGGCGGTTGTGAACCTGGATGCCGAGATCGCGGCGGAGACGCTGCGGGGTCCGTTCCGCGCCGCCGGGAGCGCCGTGGTCGGTGGCGATCCGGTCGCTTTCGACATCAGCACCGGCCGGCTCGTGGAGGGCCAGACGGCCGCCCTGGCGCTCGGCCTGCGTCTTCTGGAGGCAGATGCAGCGCTTCGGTTCACCGGCGGCCTTTCCCTTCAGGGCGGTGACGGTCGGGTCCGCGGCAGGCTTGAAGGATCGGCCCCCAGCCTTGCCCGCCTGCTCGCCACGCTGTCCGGGCAAGGGGCTAGGGGAAGCGGCCTGGCGATCGCCGACGATCAAGACCTTGCCCTCAGCAGCACGCTCGACGCGTCGCCGGAGGCCGTGGCGTTGACGGATCTGTCCTTCCGGGTCGGCCGCACCAGCGGCTCCGGCACGGCCCGCTTCGTTCCTGGAACCCCGGCGACCGGTGAGATCACGCTGGCCTTCAACCGTCTCGACCTCGATTCGCTGCTGAGGTCCGGTGCCGAGGACGGCGCGGCGGCGGACGGCGCCGCGCAGCGGAACGATCGCGGCGGCGCGCCGGCGTTTGCGCTGCCGACCGATCTCGAGGCCGAGATCGAGGCGACCGTGGCGGCGCTGATCTACAAGCAAGGGCTGGTCAACAATCTGCGGCTCGGCGCGAGGCTGTCCGACGGCGTGCTCGAGCTGGACCAGCTCACGGCCCTGCTGCCGGGCGGCTCCGACCTCGCGGTCGCCGGAACATTGGCCGCAGCCGAGGGCGTGCCGCGCTTTACCGGTTCTGTCGAGGCCAGTTCGACGAACTTTCGCGGGTTGCTGGACTGGCTCCGGGTCGGAGTGCCGGAGGTGCCCTCCGAGCGGCTGCGCAATATGTCGCTGGTCGGCAAGCTTTCCGCGACGCCGGCTCTGGTCGAGGTCACCGACATCGACCTCCGGCTCGACACGTCGCGCGTCCGCGGCGGTGTGGCGATCGCGCTGCCGACCGGCCCGCGGCACCGGATGCCGGGGTTCGGTATCGGCCTGGCCGTCGATCAGCTCGACCTCGACGCCTACCTGCCGACCGGGACGCTCGGGAACGCGCCGGGCGCGGCGCCGTCGACGGAGGGAGAGGCGGCCGAGACGGCGGGAAGGGTGGGATTGCCGCTCGACGCGCTGGCGCCGCTCGCCGACCTGGCGGCCAATCTGGACCTCCGGTTCGGAACCCTCGTCTACAACCGGCAGACGGTAGAGGGCCTGCATCTCGACGGCACCGTGCAGAACGGCACCCTGACGCTGCGCGAACTCAGCGTGCAGCGGTTCGCCGGCGGGCAGGGGCGCCTCAGCGGAACGATCACGGACCTGGCCGGCGCGCCCCGATTCGAGACGACGTTCGACCTGACGACTCAGGACGCGGGCCGCGCACTTGCGCTCGCCGGCCTGTCTGGTCCGGAGCCGCGACGGCTCGGCGCCCTGACGCTTGGCGGTACTCTGTCCGGTGCCGCCGAAGAGGTTGCCTATGACGTCTCCTTCTCGATCGCCGGCATCGAAGCGTCGGGCCACGCCAAGGGGACGGCGACCGAACTGGGCGCCGGGTTCCCGCGCCTCGACACCGGATTCGAGGTCGTGGCGCAAGACCCCGGGCCGCTCCTCGGGCTTGCCGGGCTGCCGGCAGAGGCGGCCAGCCGGCTCGGCGCGATGTCCCTCACCGGGACGGCGGCCAACGTTGCCGACGGCGTGAGCTATGACCTGGCCTTGACGGCCGCCGGCATCAGCGGCAAAGCGCAGCTCGCCGGGACGATCTCAGACCTCACCGCCCTGGCACCGACGATCGACGCGCGGCTGGAGGCAAGCGTCGAGCAGGCGGCGCCCCTTCTTGCGCTCGCCGGCCTGCAGGTTCCGCCGGAGGAGCCGGTCGGGCCGGTCTCGCTTGCCGCCGTGGCCGCAGGCACGACCCAGGCGCTCCGGCTGTCCGAGGTCACCGTCCGCGCCGGGCCGTCGGAGCTCACCGGCACACTTGCGCTCGACCGCGGCGGTCCGCGTCCCCGCCTGACCGCCGACCTTCGCGGCGGCGAGGTGGCGCTCGGCTGGCTCGCGGCCCTCGGAGGCGGAGACGGGGCGGCGGGTTCCGGCGGATCGGGCAGTGGTCGATCGGGCAATGGGCGTTGGCCGGAGGCACCGCTCGACCTGTCGGCGCTGGACGCGCTGGACGCCGAGATCGGTCTCGCCGCCGATGCGCTGCTCTTGGGAGACGCGCGGATCGAGGAGGCGAGCCTTGCGCTGACCCTGGAGCAGGGGGAGCTCACGGTCGAGCGGTTCGCCGGTACGGCCTATGGCGGCTCGGTCGAGATGGCGGGCCGGTTGGCCAACGGCGCGGTCCCGTCAGCGACGGCCAGGCTCGCCGCAACGGACCTCGATCTCGAACGGCTGATCACGCAAGACGGCGCGCTGGCCAAGCAGGTCCGCGGGCCGGTGTCGATCACGGCCGACCTGCGGACGAGCGGCCTCAGCCTCGCCGACATGATCGGCGCGTTGGAGGGGAGCGGCGATCTCGACGGGACGGTCACGGTTCTGGCCCCGGCGGAGCAGCAGATCGGATCCGCGCTGCTCGGCATCCTCGGCGAGACGGTCGGCGAGGTGAGGGGCGTGACCGACCGGATGAACGCGCTCTACGCCGCCTTCACCGGCAGCCCCAATGCCCTGAGCGGCACCTTCCGGATCGAGAACGGCGTGCTGAGGACCGATGACACGACGCTGGCCGGGAACGGTGCCCACGCCACGGCCACCGGCTCGGCCGATCTGGAGGCCTGGGAGCTCGATATGGCGGTGCAGATCTACCGCGCTGCCGCGGGCGACGCGGACGGGTCTCAGAAGCCGGTCCTGACCGTCGATCTCACCGGGCCGATCGATGAGCCGAACATGAGCCTCAGCGGTGTCGCCTTGTCGGCCGGGCTGGCAAGCCCGGGCGAGGCGCTCGGCGGCGTGCTCGAGCAGCTGGTACCGGACCGGGAGGCACCGGCCGAGCCCTCGGGGGGCGGCACCGATGCCGGCAGGGCGAACGAAGGTGCGGCGGAGCCGGAAGGGCGCGGCTTCGACGCGTTGCTCCCCGAGATCCTGGAGAAGCTTCGGCGGCAGCAGCAGTGATCGCGACCCGTCCTCCCGCCGCCGGCCCCGGCGATCGGCTGCAGCCTTATGCCGCGCCCGTCAGGCGGATCGCGACGTTCTTCGTCTGGACGTAGTTGAGGAGCGCCTCCTGCCCCTTTTCGCGCCCGTAGCCGGAGCGCTTGGTGCCGCCGAACGGGGTCTCGACGCCGCCGGCGAACCACTCATTGACGAAGACCTGCCCCGCGACTAGGCGCTCCGCCGTCCGGTGCGCGAGGGTGAGGTCCCGCGTGTAGACGCCGGCGACCAGCCCGTAATCCGTGCCGTTGGCGATGGCGATCGCCTCGTCGGGCTCGTCGAACGGCAGCACGCAGAGGACCGGCCCGAAGATCTCCTCGCGGGCGATGGTCATGTCGGGCGTCACGCCGGTGAAGATCGTCGGCTGCATGAAGTGGCCGGGCCGGTCGGGCACGCGCCGGCCGCCCGTCGCCGCGACCGCGCCGGCCTGCGCGCCCGCTAGGCAGTACCCTTCGACCCGGTCGAGCTGCCGGGCGGAGATCAGCGGCGTCAGGTCCGAATCCTCGATGCCGGGGCCGATGCGCAGGCCCTTGGCCTGGGCGACCAGCCGGTCCACGACCTCGTCGTGGATCGAGCGATGGACCAGCAGCCGCGATGCGGCGGAGCAGATCTGGCCGGCGTTGGAATAGATGCCGACCGCCGTGCTGGCCACCGCCCGGTCGAGGTCGGCGTCCGGATAGACGATCCCGGCCGACTTCCCGCCCAGCTCCATGACGCAGGGCACGATCCGCTCGGCCGCCGCGTGCAGGATGGCGCGGCCGGTCGCCACCGAACCGGTGAAGACGATGTGGTCGACGCCCGGATGGGCGACCAGCGCGGCGCCCGCGTCGCTCCCGTAGCCGCAGATCACGTTCACCGCGCCGTCCGGTACGCCCGCGCGCTCGCAGGCCTCGGCGAGCAGGCAGACGCTGAGGGGCGACAGCTCCGGCGACTTGATGACGACGCTGTTGCCGGTGGCGAGCGCGCAGGACAGCGAACGGGCGGCGAGGCTGATCGGGTAGTTCCAGGGGACGACCTGCGCCGACACGCCGTAGGGCGCCGGGATCGTGTAGTCGACGTAGCCGTCGCCCAGCGGAATCATCCGGCCTTCGAGCTTGTCGGCGAGGCCGCCGTAATAGGTGAAGTAGCGCGCCGCCTCCGGCGCCTGCGCCCGCGCGTCGGAGAGGCGCTTGCCGTTGTCCAGGCATTCCGCGAGCGCGACCTCTTCGGTGAGCCGCTCCAGCTCCGCGGCCACGCGGAACATCAGCGCCGCCCGCTCCGCCGGGCGCAGGCCCGTGAGGGCGCCGGCCTCGAAGCTGCGGCGGGCGGCGGCGACGGCGCGGTCGACGTCCTCGACCTCGGCCCGCGCGATCTCCGCGATCGGCTCGGCGGTCGCCGGATTCTCCACCGCGATCCGACGCCCCCGCGCGCCGTCCACCCACTTCCCGCCGATGAAATTCTGCCAGTAGGTTCTGATCTCCGTCATCGCCACTCCCGATCCAATGAGAAAATCTTATGCCAATGCAAAATAAAGTCATAGCAAGTGAATCTTGCCGTTCTCGACTTTATAATGATCGCTTCTGATTTGACCAAGTTTGTCGGTTGTGCGATCTCTCCAAGTCAACGCGGGGTAGGCGCGAAGGAAAGACGTTCGAGCGGAGGTTGACGAGGGATGAAGGTTACGGTGGCGGCGGTCCAAATGGCCTGCGGATGGGATCGGGACGCGAACCTGCGGAAGGCCGAGGCGCTGGTGCGCGAAGCGGCGAGCCGGGGCGCGAACATCGTTCTGCTGCAGGAGATGTTCTCGACGCACTTCTTCGGCTTCATGGACTGGAAGCCGGAGTATTTCGCGCTCGCCGCGCCGGTCGAAGGCAATCCCGTGCTGGCGCGCATGGCGGCCCTCGCGAAGGAGCTTGGCGTCGTCCTCCCCGTCAACTTCTTCGAGCGGGCGAACAACGCCTATTACAACACGGTCATGGTGATCGACGCCGACGGCCGCGAGCTCGGGATCTACCGCAAGTCCCACATCCCGGTCGGCCCGCCGGGCTGCTTCGAGAAGGTGTATACGAGCCCGGGTGACACCGGGTTCAAGGTCTGGAAGACGCGATACGGCACGATCGGCGTCGGCATCTGCTGGGACCAGTGGTTCCCGGAAGCGGCGCGGATCATGTGCCTGCTCGGGGCGGAGCTCCTGTTCTACCCGACCGCCATCGGCTCCGACTGCCACGATCATTGGCAGCGGGCGATGCAGGGCCACGCCGCGGCCAATCTGACGCCGCTGGTGGTTTCAAATCGGGTGGGCACGGAAAGCGGCGAATTCGGCACGACCAATTTCTGGGGCCGCTCCTTCGTGGCCGGTCCAACGGGGGAGATCGTCGCCGAGGCGGGCGGGGAGGAGGAAGTCATCACCGCCACCTTCGACCTCGAGGCGATCCGCGAGATGCGGGCGAACTGGGGCGTGTTCCGAGACCGGAGGCCGGACCTCTACGGCCCGCTGCTATCGCTCGACGGCGTGACGCGGTCGGTTTGAGGCCGCCCCGACCGGACCGTCTCCAGCACGAAGACACGGACCGCGCTCGACAAATTGCCGGGCTCGGGCTCGGCCGCGCGGGCGCGGTCGATCTCCTCGATCAGGCGGTTGACCGAGACGCCCCGCGCGGCCGCGATCTCCTTGAGCGCGTCCCAGAACGCCGCTTCCAGCGACAGGCTGGTCCGGTGGCCGGCGATGGCCACCGAGTGCTTGCGGATCCGGCGGCCCGACGGGGGCGTCATCGGTCCGGGCGTCAGCGCCGTGGGCCCAGCATGTCCTCGGGCCGAACCAGCCGGTCGAACTCCTCCGCGGCGAGCAGGCCCAGCGCCACCGCCGCCTCGCGCAGGGTCAGGTTCTCCGCATGGGCCTTCTTCGCCACCTTGGCGGCGTTGTCGTAGCCGATATGCGGGTTCAGCGCCGTCACCAGCATCAAGGACTGTTCGAGGAGCTGCCGGATGCGTTCCCGATTCGGCTGGATGCCCTCGACGCAGTTCTCGGCGAAGCTCACGCAGGCGTCGGCGAGCAGGCGGCCTGACTGCAGCAGGTTGTAGATCATCACCGGCTTGAAGACGTTGAGCTCGAAGTGGCCCTGGCTGCCGGCGATGGTGATGGTGACGTGGTTGCCCATCACCTGGGTCGCGACCATGGTCAGCGCCTCGGCCTGGGTCGGGTTCACCTTGCCCGGCATGATCGACGAGCCCGGCTCGTTCTCCGGCAGCAGCAGCTCGCCCAGGCCCGAGCGCGGGCCGGAGCCGGCGAGGCGGATGTCGTTGGCGATCTTCATGCAGGAGGCGGCGACCACGTTGTAGGCACCCGAGGCCTCGACGATCGCGTCATGCGCGGCCAGGGCCTCGAACTTGTTCGGGGCGGTCACGAAGGGCAGGCCGGTGATCCGGGCGACCTCGGCGGCGAAGCGCTCGGCGAAGCCGACCTTGGCGTTGAGGCCCGTACCCACCGCCGTGCCGCCCTGCGCTAGGCGGTAGAGGCGCGGCAGGACGCCTTCGACCCGGGCGATGCCGTCGCCGATCTGCGCCGCGTAGCCGGAGAACTCCTGTCCCAGGGTCAGCGGTGTCGCGTCCTGCAGGTGCGTGCGGCCGATCTTGATGATGTCGGCGAAGGCCCGCGCCTTCGCGTCGAGCGCCCCATGCAGCCGCTTGAGGGCCGGAAGCACGGCGTGGTGGATCTGCTCCACCGCGGCGATGTGCATCACCGTCGGGAAGGTGTCGTTCGAGGACTGCCCCATGTTCACGTGGTCGTTGGGGTGCACCGGCTCCTTCCGGCCGCGCTCGCCGCCCAGGATCTCGTTCGCGCGGTTGGCGATCACCTCGTTGGCGTTCATGTTGGTCTGGGTGCCGGAGCCGGTCTGCCAGACGACGAGCGGAAACTCGTCGTCCATCTTGCCGGCGATGATTTCGTCGGCGGCCTGGATGATCGCCTCGCCCCGCTTCCGGTCGAGGACGCCGAGCTCCATGTTGACGGCGGCGGCGGCCCGCTTCTCGATGCCGAGCGCGCGGATCAGCGGCGCCGGCATGCGTTCCCCGCCGATGCGGAAGTTCTGCAGCGACCGCTGCGTCTGGGCCCCCCAATAGCGATCCGCCGGAACGGCGATCTCGCCCATGGAATCGCTTTCGACGCGCATCTTCTGTTCCTGGGTCATCGTCAAGTCTCAGCTTCCTTTGTCGGGTTCTGCGATGCCGGTCCTTGCCCGGCATAGCGTGGGAAATCGTCGGCCGTTTCGAACCAGTCGATCCGCCGTCGCGTCCAGATGTGATGATCGGGACGAATCGCCTCCGGGTCGTCGAGCGTCGCCAGGTTGATGGACACCTCGGTCGCGTCGGCCGCCTCGCGGTACAGGATCTGCGCGCCGCAACGCCCGCAGAACTGGCGAAGGCCCCAGGCCGAGGACCGGTACTCGGCCGGCCGGCCGCGGATGTAGGCGAACCCCTCGAGCGGCACGGCCGCCCAGGCGAGAACGGGCGCGCCGGTCGATTTCCGGCAGAAAAGGCAATGGCAATAGCCTGCCTGCAGGGGCGCGGCGCTCACCCGGTAGCGTACCGCCCCGCAGAGACAGCCGCCGTCGAGAGGCAACGTCATGATGTTCCGGTTCCGGTCGATTGAGGAGACCTTATCGCCAAAGCGGGGCTCGCGAAAGAGATCCGGAGGCCGGCCCGAGCGGATAAGGCGGCGTGGATAAGGAATTGTGAACCAAACCGGATAAGGATGGGGGGCCCGGCTTCGGCGCCGGCTCCACAGGAGAGCCGTAGAATGGACGATTTGCGCAACGCGGACTTTTCGGCACGCCCCGAGAAAGACCTGACACCGGCGGAGCGGGACGAGTTGAAGCGCCGCTTCGACGCGTTCGTCGCGGCGCTCAAGGAGCAGGCGCTGCGCCGGCAGGCAAAGGGCCCGCCCGCCAAGAAGGCGACGGTCCAGAAATGGCAGCCGCCCGTCGCCGGACCCCGACGGCGCTCTTAGCGCCGGATTCGGCGCACCTCCGCCGCGCCGCTTCCAGGCTGAAAGGGAAAGGCTCTACTTCTTCCGGAAGGCGTCGAGCGCGACGACGTCGGCGCCCTTCTTGTCGTCATCGTCGTCCGCCGATTCGGCCTCGCCGGTCTCGGTCTTCGCGGCCGGCCGCAGGTCCGCCTCCGACAGCTCGAACTGCAGGCCGAACTTGACCGCCGGATCGGCGAAGGCGGTGATCGCCGCGAACGGAATGCGCAGGCGTTCGTGCTGGCTGTTGAAGCTGAGGGTTACGGAGAAGGCGTCCTCCTCCACCTCCAGCCCCCAGAACTGGTGCTGCAGCACGATGGTCATCTCTTCCGGGTACTGGGCGTACAGCCGGGCCGGAATCTCGACCGCCGGATCGCCAGTGCGGAAAGTGATGTAGAAGTGATGGTCGCCGGGCAGGCCATTCTCGGCCACCTGGAGAAGGGCCTTTCGGACGACGCCGCGCAGCGCATCCTCGACGAACTTGTCGTATCTCAGTGGATCTTCTGCCATGCCGCGCGCCATCTCCCCCCCTTGCTCCCGCGAAATGCCTCCCGGCGTTCTCCGCCGGATGAAGTGGGGGGCTTCTGTTGCCCGGCGCCCCCCGAACCGCGCTTACCTAACAATGTTAGGCAGCGAGAGCCATACGGTTGTCGTTGGCACTTCTAGGATGGCCCGATAACGGCGGTACCATGCCGGGCAAAAGCCTTGCCTTTACCACGCGCGTCGATCCTGGTTCGCCCCCTTGGGAACCGATCCGAAGCGCCGTCGGGCGCACGGCCGGATCGGAGAAACTGGTGGAGGCGCCGGGTACTGCCCCCGGGTCCGCTACGCTTATGCCGCAAGGCGTTTATTGCCATAGTCGGTTTCCCGACGAGGCTAATATAGGGGGTGCGTGGGCAAATCGGAAGGGGTCGGCCGTAAGGATTTGGGCGCCCGTGGCGCTGGCCTGAGACGCGGCGAATGATTAAAGTGCCCGCCCAATCCTCCAAATCGCGCGATGGGATCAATGCCCCTGACCTTCGAACAGAAAGCCGCCGTCGACGAGCTTCGGGCCGAGACGCAACCCACCCGCCGCGCCACCGTGCCGGCGCTGGAGGAGATTCTGTACGAGCCCATCCCGGTGCTCGACCACGGCTTTGTCCGGGTGATCGACTACATGGGCGACGACGGGGCCGTCGTGCAGGCGGCGCGCGTCTCCTACGGCCGCGGCACGAAGAAGGTGAGCGAGGATCGGGGGCTGATCAACTACCTGATGCGCCACCGTCACTCGACGCCGTTCGAGATGTGCGAGATCAAGTTCCATGTGAAGCTGCCGATCTTCGTCGCGCGTCAGTGGATCCGCCACCGCACCGCGAACGTGAACGAGTATTCGGCACGCTATTCCATCCTCGACAACGAGTTCTACGTCCCGGCGCCGGAACATCTGGCCGCGCAGTCGCGGGCCAACCGGCAGGGGCGCGGCGATGTCCTCGAGGGGGAGGAAGCGGCGCGGGTTTTGGCGCTGCTCCGCCAGGACGCGGCCCGCAACTACGAGCACTATGTCGAGATGCTGAACGAGCGGGAGGACGGCAGCATCATCGACGAGACCCGGGCCGGCCTCGCGCGCGAGCTCGCGCGGATGAACCTGACGCTCAACTTCTACACGCAGTGGTACTGGAAGATCGACCTTCACAACCTTCTGCATTTCCTGTCGCTGCGCGCCGACTCGCACGCGCAGTACGAGATCCGCGCCTATGCTGAGGCGATGATCGAGGTGGTCAGGCGCTGGGTCCCGCTGACCTATGAGGCGTTTCTGCAGCACCGCCTGCACGCGGTCACCCTGTCGGCCGCCGCGCTGGAAGTCGTTAAGCGGCTGCTTGCGGGGGAGGCGGTCACGGCCGAGACGAGCGGCCTCGGCAAGCGCGAGTGGCGCGAGCTGATGGCGGTGCTGGAGCGGCAGGAATAGCCCTCGCAGGGCGACGGCGTTCGATCTGCGAGGAACCATCCCCCTGATCCCGGTGCCGGCGAGCGCCTCCCGGAGGAGAGCATGCCCGAGGACCACCTGACCGACTGGACAATCCGCGACGAGGCGACCCTGCGCGAAATGATCGGCAGGGCAGAGGGGCTCGCCGCGAAGAAGTCGCTGCGGCGGCTCGACCGCTATTGCCGGCAGTTCATCGGGCTCTCGCCCTTCCCGGTGATCGGGACGCAGAGCGCCGACGGCCGGGCGGACGTCTCGCCGCGCGGCGATCCCGCCGGCTTCGTCCAGGTGCTTGACGATCAACGGATCGCCATTCCCGAGCGACCCGGCAATAAGCGGCTCGATACCCTCAGCAACATCCTGGAGAACCCGGCTGTCGGGCTGCTGTTCATGATTCCGGGGTTCGAGGAGACGCTTCGAATCAACGGCAGGGCAACGCTTTCACGCGATCCGCACCTGCTCGAGCGCATGACCATCCACAATCGGCCGCCGAAGGTGGCGATTCTGGTCAGGGTGGAGGAGGCGTTCCTGCACTGCGCCAAGGCCTTCAAGCGGTCGAACCTGTGGGACCCGGCGGCGCGGGCCGACCGCAAGGTCATGCCGTCGCTCGGCCGGATGATCCTGGAGCAGGTCGCCGAGGCCGAGCGCGACAGCAGGCCCGACGAGTCGAAGGTCGAGCAAATCGATCAGGCGATCGAGGAAAGCTACCACACCCGGCTCTACTGAGCGCGGCGATGGGGCCGCACCGGTCCGCGTGTTCTTCGACAGCAATCAGAGTCAGCGCCGGCGCCTTGTGACCGGAGGCAAGGCCCGGGCAGCCCACTATGCGGTCTTGTCGGCATGGGGGATGCGGCGCCCGACGGCAGCCGGTGTCGAACCGACCTCCGGCCGAACCGGGCTACTGCACCACGATCCGAGGCGCCGCGCGCTGCTGGCCGGCGGAGAGCTTCTCCCAAATGCGGCCCGCGATCGCGCGGTAGGTTTGGGCGTGCGCGCTGTCCGGCCGGGACACGACGATCGGCCGGCCGCTGTCCGAGGTTTCGCGGATCTCCATGTCGAGTGGCACCTCGCCCAGGAACTCCGCGCCCAGCCGCTCGGCCTCCTGCCGCGCGCCGCCATGGCTGAAGACGTCGCTGCGCCCGCCGCAATGCGGGCAGACGAAGTAGCTCATGTTCTCGATGATGCCGAGCACCGGCACGTCCACCTTGCGGAACATGTTGAGGCCTTTGCGCGCGTCGAGCAGGGCGATGTCCTGCGGCGTCGAGATGATGACGGCCCCGGAAAGCGGCACCTGCTGCGCCATGGTGAGCTGGGCGTCGCCGGTGCCCGGCGGCATGTCGACCACGAGGATGTCGAGCTCGCCCCAGTCGACGTCGCGCAGCATCTGCTGCAGCGCGCTCATGACCATGGGGCCGCGCCAGATCATCGGGGTGTCCTCGGCCACCATGAAACCCATCGACATGACCTTGACGCCGTAGTTCTGCATCGGCTGCAGCGTACGACCGTCGGTCGAGGTGGGGCGGCCGCTCACGCCCATCATGCGCGGCTGCGACGGCCCGTAAATGTCGGCGTCGAGCATGCCGACCTTGAGGCCGAGCGACGCCAGCCCGAGCGCGAGGTTGACCGCGCAGGTGGACTTGCCGACGCCGCCCTTGCCGCTGGCCACTGCGACGATGGAGCGGACACCGGGCACCAGCGCCTTGCCGGCGCCGGGGCGCTGCGGGCCGCCGGCCCGCGGCCGCTGTCCTCCTCCGGGGGCGGCTGGCGCTTCCCGCGGAGCGCCCTGCGGCGCCTCGCGATGGGCGGTCAGGACGGCCGTCACGGAGACCACGCCGGGCAACGCCTCGACCGCCTTCTCCGCCGCCTTGCGCAGCGGTTCGAGATGGGGGCCCCGATTCGGGTCCACTTCGATCGCGAATCCGACGTTCCCGTTCTTGATGACCAGGCCCGAGATCATGCCGAGGCTGACGATGTCGGCCCCACGATCCGGGTCGCGGACGGTGCGCAGCGCGTCGAGAATCCGGCTTTCGGTCACTTGATCCATCGGGGCCATCCTTGAAAACTTTCATGCCTCCCCAATATCACGGGGTGCATTTTCGGCCGCATAAGGTATTGTGCGCACTGTCATATAGGACGAACCTTCTCATTTGAGAAGCAGGCCCGATCACGTCGGCAGGGAACAGGGAAACTCGCAGTATGCCGTGGCAAAATCAAGGTGGTGGCGGCGGTCCATGGGGCGGCGGGGGCCAAGGTCCGTGGGGCCGCGGCTCCCCTGGCCAGCGGCCTCCTGACTTCGAAGATCTTCTCCGTAAGAGCCAGGACCGTTTCCGAAGCATCCTGCCCGGCGGATTCGGCGGCGGGCGCGGCCTGCTTCTCATCGCCGTGGTTGCACTCGCGCTGTGGCTTGCCAGCGGGTTCTACCGGGTCGAGACCTATGAGCAGGGCGTCGAGCTGGTCTTCGGCAAATGGGTGCAGACCACGCCGCCTGGCCTGCGGTACAACTGGCCGCCGCCGATCGGCTCGGTCGAGACGCCGGAGGTGACCCGGGTGAATCGTGCCGAGATCGGCTTCAGCTCCGGGCTCAGCAGTGACGGGCGGATCGGCGCGCCGCGGGACATTCCCGCCGAGAGCCTGATGCTGACTGGCGACGAGAACATCATCGACATTCAGTTCGTCGTGTTCTGGGTGATCAAGGACGCCGGCCAATACCTCTTCAACATCCAGGATCCCGAGGCCACGGTAAAGAACGTCGCCGAAAGCGCGATGCGCGAGATCATCGGCCAGATGCCCTTCGAGCGGGCCCGGACGGAGGGGCGCGCCGAGGTCGAAGCGCGCGCCATGGAGCTGATCCAGAAAATCCTCGACGACTATGGCGCGGGCATCAGGGTGACTCAGGTCGAGCTGCAGCAGGTCGATCCGCCGCGATCGGTGATCGAGGCCTTCCGCGACGTCCAGGCCGCCCGCGCCGACAAGGAGCGGGTCATCAACGAGGCGCAGGCCTACTACAACGAGGTGACGCAGCGGGCCGAAGGTAACGCACAGCGGATCATCAAGGAAGGCGAGGCCTTCAAGGAAGAAAAGATTGCCATCGCCAACGGTGACGCTCAGCGCTTCCTCGCCGTGCTCGCGGAATATCAGAACGCGAGGGACCTGACCACGCGCCGCATCTATCTCGAGACGATGGAGAAGGTGATGCGGGGCATGGACAAGGTGCTCATCGACCCGGGCGCCAGCGGCACGAACGGCACCGTTCCCTATCTGGCGCTGAACGAACTGATGCGCCGGCAGGCGCTGCCCGAGGACAAGACCTCCGGGGATGGGTTCAGGCTGTCGCCCGGATCCGGCAGTGACGTGATCGGGAACGGGACAGGAGCAGCGCAATGAAACGTCCGGCAATCATCGGGTTGGCCATCGCCGCGGCCGTCGCGGTCGTCCTGGCCCTTTCGGCTCTCTTCACGGTCAACGAAGCCGAGCAGGCGCTGGTCCTGCAGTTCGGCGAGCCGCAGCGCGTCGTCACCGAGCCCGGCCTCCACGTCAAGGTCCCGTTCATCCAGAACGTGGTCGTTTTCAGCAAGCGGGTGCTGAACTTCGACGCGCCGGCGGAGGAGGTGCCGACCATCGACCAGAAGCAGGTGGTCGTCGATGCCTTCGCGCGCTTCCGGATCACCGATCCGCTGCGCTTCTTCCAGGCCGTGCGCGACGAGGCGGGCGTCCAAGCGCGCCTGCGCTCGATCATCAGCTCGACGCTGCGCGGTGCGCTGGGCGAGGTGGCGCTGGATTTCATCCTCACGGATCAACGGGCCAATCTCATGCGCCAGATCGCGCAGCAGGTGAACCGTGAGGCGAGCGGCTTCGGGATCAACGTGATCGACGTGCGGCTCAAGCGCGTCGACCTTCCGGAGGAGAACAGCCAGGCGATCTTCCGCCGCATGCAGACCCAGCGCGAGCAGGAGGCCCGCCGTATCCGCGCCGAAGGCGCCCGCGACGCCCAGACGATCCGTGCGGAGGCCGACAAGCAGCGCGTGGTCATCCTCGCCAACGCGCGCCGGACGGCCGAGATCCTGCGGGGCGAGGGCGAAGCGCAAGCCACGGCCATCTACAACGATGCCTATGGCCGCGACCCCGCCTTCTTCGACTTCTACCGGTCGATGCAGGCGCTCACCGAGGCGCTGCCGCGAGAGACGACGACCTTCGTCGGACCGCCCGACGGCGATTTCTTCCGGTTCTTCAACCACGCACCGGCGGATCTTAGGACGGCGGGTTCGCCGTCGAACCGCCAGCGAGCGGCGCAGGCGGAGTAACGCCGCCGGTACCGGGAGGGGCGTCCGGGGCCGGTCCCGTGCGCGCCCTCCGCGGTCGGGCGGCGACTGCACCCGGCAGGACGGATTCTGGACAGGATGGGCTCCAGCCTCTCGGAACTGGCGACGGCAATCGGTCTGGTCTTTGTCCTCGAAGGGCTCCTGCTGGCCCTGGCGCCGGGACTTGCCAAGCGGCTCGTGACCGAAATCCTGGCCTATCCGGCGCAGTCGCTCCGGCTGGCCGGGATCCTGGCCATGGCATTCGGCGTGATCGTCGTCTGGCTGGCACGCGGGTAATGCGGCGCGGCTTCGTGCAACTATATGATTCTTGGGCGCCATGGCGCTAAAATGCCGTATATGTCGGTGAGAACGGTCGGGCATGGCGCTGCAAGAGCCGGAGGCGCCGTTGGTCCGGGCCGTTCCTCCGAAGGTCGGAAGCCCGCCCTTTGCCGATAGCGAGTCCGTCGTGATGGAGACCGAGTTGAAGCCAAACACCTGCGGAACTACAGCGGAGGCAGTGCCGGCCCCTGGCGCGGACGCCTCCTCGGCGGTGTTGCGCCGGTTCTTGGTGCTGCCCCTGCTTGCGGCGGCCTTGCTCGCCGTGGCAGCGGCCGCGGCCGCCCGCCCGGCGCCGGACAGCTTTGCTGACTTGGCCGAGAGGCTGCTGCCCGCCGTCGTCAATGTCTCCACGAGCCAGAACCTCGTGGGAGGCACGACCGGCGATCAGGAACTCGACGAGTTCTTCAAGGAGTTTTTCGACGAGCGAGGGCGCCCCAACCGGCCGCAGCGGGCAACCTCGCTCGGATCGGGCTTCATTATTGATCCGGCCGGCTACATCGTCACCAACAACCACGTCGTCGCCGGGGCGGACGAGGTGACGGTGCGGCTCTACGACGACACGGAACTGAAGGCGGAGGTCGTCGGCTTCGACGAGAAAACCGATCTCGCCCTGCTGAAGGTCGAGACGACCGAGCCGCTGCCGGCGGTCCGCTGGGGCAACTCCGACGAGACCAGGATCGGCGACTGGGTGCTCGCCATCGGCAATCCGTTCGGCCTGGGCGGTTCGGTCACCGCGGGCATCGTCTCCGCCCGGAAGCGCGACATCATGGCCGGCCCTTACGACGACTTCCTGCAGACCGACGCCTCGATCAACCGCGGCAACTCGGGCGGTCCGATGTTCAACATGGACGGCGAAGTCATCGGCATCAACACGGCGATCTTTTCGCCCTCGGGCGGCAGCGTCGGGATCGGCTTCGCCACCCCGTCGAACCTCGCCCGCAACATCATCGACCAGATCCGGGAATATGGGCGGCCGCGGCGCGGTTGGCTCGGCGTGCGGATCCAGACGGTCAACGACGAGCTGGCGGAAGGGCTGCGCCTGCCCAAATCGGAGGGCGCGCTCGTCGCCAATGTCACCCCGGGCGGTCCGGCCGACCGCGCCGGTATCGAGCAGGGGGACGTCGTGCTGCGTTTCGACGGCCGGCCGGTCGAGGAGATGCGCAAGCTGCCGCGGATGGTGGCGGAGACCGAGATCAACAAGGAGGTCGAGGTCGTCGTCTGGCGCGACGGCCGCGAGGTGACGCTGAGCGTGGTGCTCGGCGAGCTCGACGAGACGGAGGCGGCGGCCTACGTCCCTGAGGACCAGGACCAGGGCGTGCCGTCGGCCCCGGAGGACGTGGTCGACCTCCTCGGCCTCTCATTGGCCCAGATCTCCCCGGACCTGCGGCAGCGCTTCGGGCTGGACGAGCAGGCCACCGGCGTCGTCATCACAGAGGTCGACGAGAACGGCGCGGCGGCCGAAAAGGATCTGCGCCCCGGGGACGTCATCGTCGAGGTCGATCAGGAACCCGTTTCCGAACCGGGCGACGTCAGCGAGAAGGTGAACCAGGCCCGGGAAAACGGCTACCGGGTTGTCACGCTGCTGGTCTATCGCGAAGGCGATTACCAGTGGATTGCCTTGCGGATCGACCGGGGATAGCCGGTCGGCCCGCCGCCGGAGCCCGCCGGACCGGCGCCTGCTGAACCGGCGGCGGCACGGATTTCGAACCGGCCCCCGCGAACAACGCGCATGTTGAACGAGACCGAGCATCGGGGAACCGGCGCGTCCCCGGCCCGGGCGCGCGGTGCCGACCCGGAGGTGACGCGGGTGGTGGTCATTGCCGGGCCGACGGCCAGCGGCAAATCGGCGCTTGCCCTTGCCCTGGCCGAGGCGCTGGACGGCGTCGTCATCAACGCCGACAGCATGCAGGTCTATCGCGAACTGTCGATCCTTACCGCCCGCCCGTCCGCGGCGGACTGCGCCCGCGTCCCGCATCGTCTCTACGGCGTCCTGCCCGCCGCCGAACGCTGCTCGGCCGGCCGCTGGTGCGAACTCGCGCGGGGCGAGATCGCCGCCGCCGCCGCCGCCGGGCGGGTCCCCATCCTGGTCGGGGGGACCGGGCTCTATCTGCGGGGCCTGATGCAGGGCCTTGCCCCCGTACCGGAGGTTCCGGCCGCTGTGCGCGCCGCGACGACGAGCCGGCTCGAGCGCCTCGGGCCCGCCGCCTTTCACGAGGCGCTGGCGCGTCGCGACCCCGTCATGGCGGCGCGGCTGCGGCCGAGCGACCCGCAACGCCTGATCCGCGCCTGGGAGGTCCTGGAGGCGACGGGGCGGTCCCTGGCCTCCTGGCAGCGGGAAGCGACCGCCCCGCCGGACGATCTGAGCTTCGTTCCCTTCGTTCTGAGGCGGCCTCGCCCCGAGCTGTACGAGGCCTGCAACAGGCGGTTCCTGCACATGCTGGAGGCGGGGGCCCTGGACGAGGTCCGGGCCATGGACGCGCTCGGCCTCGATCCGGACCTTCCGGCCATGAAGGCGCTCGGCGTGCCGGAGCTCCGCCGTCATCTCCGCGGCGAGCTGACGCTGGCCGAGGCGACCGCTGCCGCCCAGCAGGCGACGCGGCGCTACGCCAAGCGCCAGACGACCTGGTTTCGCCACCAGATGGCGAGCGCCCGCGTGCTGGAGGCGCAGGGTTCGCCCGCGCAATTTTCGGAAAGGCTTGCCGCAGAGATCCGCAATTTAATTCGCCATTAAAGATTGACCCTCCGGTGCCGACGCACTAGGCTGGGTGCAGTGCGAAAGCCGGCGGTTTCCGCAGCTGGGCGCTTTACCTTTATAAACTTTGCGATTAAGCCGAATCTTGCTGCGATGCAGCATTAGCGGCCGATTGGGATCCGGCCGCGTCGATGGGCGTATCAGAGCGAGGACGAGACGATGACGCAGGAACTGACGGGAGCGGGAATTGTCATCAAGGCCTTGGTGGACCAGGGCGTTGATGTCGTCTTCGGCTATCCCGGCGGCGCCGTCCTTCCAATCTATGACGAGCTGTTCAAGCAGAACGCCCTTCGGCACGTTCTCGTTCGGCATGAGCAGGGCGCCGTCCATGCGGCGGAAGGCTATGCCCGGTCCACCGGCAAAGTGGGCGTCGTGCTGGTGACGTCCGGCCCGGGCGCCACCAATGCGGTCACCGGCCTGACCGACGCGCTGATGGACAGCATCCCGATCGTCTGCCTGACCGGGCAGGTGCCGACGCACCTGATCGGCAACGACGCCTTCCAGGAGGCGGATACGGTCGGCATCACGCGCCCCTGCACCAAGCACAACTACCTGGTGAAGAGCATCACCGACCTGCCGCGGCTGCTTCATGAGGCGTTCTATGTGGCGCGCAGCGGCCGGCCCGGCCCGGTTGTGGTCGATCTGCCCAAGGACATCCTGCAGGCCGTGGGCAGCTATCCCGAAAGTGTCGAGGTCAAGCGCCGCAGCTACAGCCCGCAGACGCTTCCGGATCCCGACCGGATCGAGCGCGCGGTTGCGTTGATGGCCCAGGCCAAGCGGCCGCTGTTCTATTGCGGCGGCGGGGTGATCAATTCCGGGCCGGAGGCCTCGCGCCTGTTGACCGAGTTCGTCCGGATGACGGGGTTCCCCTGCACCCTGACGCTGATGGGCCTCGGCGCCCTGCCGGCCTCCGACCCGCATTTCCTGGGCATGGTGGGCATGCACGGCCTCTACGAGGCCAACCTGGCGATGCATGACTGCGACGTGATGATCGCCGTCGGCGCCCGCTTCGACGACCGGGTGACCGGCAAGCTGAGTGCCTTCTCGCCGAATTCGAAGAAGATCCAGATCGATATCGACCCGTCCTCGATCAACAAGAACGTCCGCGTCGACCTGCCCGTGGTCGGCGACGTAAAGGCCGTGCTCGAGGCGATGATCGCGGCCTGGCAGCGGACGAAGACGCGGCCCGACGCCGCGGCGCTCGCCGACTGGTGGGAGCAGATCGACCGCTGGCGCGCCCGCGAGTGTCTGCGCTACCGGAACTCCGATACGGTCATCAAGCCGCAATACGCGCTGCAGCGCCTGCAGGCGGCGATCGAGGGCCGCGATTTCTACATCACCACCGAGGTCGGCCAGCACCAGATGTGGGCGGCGCAGTTTCTGCGGTTCGAGAAGCCCAACCGCTGGATGACCAGCGGCGGGCTGGGCACGATGGGCTATGGGCTGCCGGCCGCCATCGGCGTGCAGATAGCGCATCCCGACGCGCTGGTCATCGACGTGGCCGGCGAGGCATCGATCCTGATGAACATCCAGGAGATGTCCACCGCCTGCCAGTACCGGCTGCCGGTGAAGGTCTTCATCATGAACAACCAGTGGATGGGGATGGTCCGCCAGTGGCAGGAACTGCTGCATGGCGGACGCTACTCCGAGAGCTATACCGACGCCCTGCCGGATTTCGTCAAGCTCGCCGAGGCGTTCGGCGCAACGGGCCTGCGGGCGCAGCGGCCGGACGAGCTTGACGACGTGATCCGGACGATGATCGAGACCGACGGCCCGGTCATCGTCGATTGCTGCGTCGACCAGAAGGAGAACTGCTTCCCGATGATCCCGTCGGGCGCGGCGCACAACGAGATGCTGCTCGGGCCCGACGATCAGGCGAAGCCGGTTTCCGAGGAAGGGATGGTCCTGGTCTGACGGGCCGGCGGCGGAGCGAACATCCGTGGATACGATCGAACGACATACGATCTCCGTCCTCGTCGACAACGAGGCGGGGATCCTGGCCCGCGTCGTCGGCCTGTTCTCCGGGCGCGGCTACAACATCGAGAGCCTGACCGTGGCCGAGGTCGACTCGGCGAAGCACCTGTCGCGCATCACCATCGTTACCTCGGGCACGCCGATGATCATCGAGCAGATCAAGAACCAGCTCAGCCGCCTCGTGCCGGTGCACAAGGTGAGCGACCTGACCAACGAGGGACCCTACCTCGCACGCGAGCTGGCGCTCGTGAAGGTGCGCGGCACCGGCGACAAGCGGATCGAGTCCTTGCGCATCGCCGACATCTTCCGTGCCCGTGTCGTCGACAGCACCCTCGAATCCTTCGTCTTCGAGATGACCGGCTCGCCCGAGAAGCTCAATGCCTTCATCAACCTGATGGAGCCGCTGGGCCTCGTCGATGTCTCGCGCACCGGCGTCGTTGCCATTGCGCGGGGCCCGGAGGCGCTCTAAAAGAGCGGCTTTCGAAGAAAACCGCCGTCCGGAGGCCGGCTTCCGCCGTTTTCAAAGGGGACTTTCCAATGCGTGTGTATTACGACCGCGACGCCGATGTGAACCTGATCAAGGGCAAGAAGGTCGCCATCATCGGCTATGGCAGCCAGGGCCACGCCCACGCCCTCAACCTCAAGGACAGCGGCGTCACGGAGGTCAGGGTCGCGCTGCGGCCGGGGTCCGCCACGACCAAGAAGGCGGAGGCCGCGGGCCTGGAGGTCCTGTCGCCGGCGGATGCGGCGAAGTGGGCGGACGTCGTCATGGTGCTGACGCCGGACGAGCTGCAGGCGAAGCTCTACGCCGAAGACCTCGCGCCGAACATGCGGCAGGGCGCGGCGCTCGCCTTCGCCCACGGCTTCAACATCCACTTCAACCTGATCGAGCCGCGCCCGGACCTCGACGTCTTCATGGTGGCGCCCAAGGGGCCGGGTCACACGGTGCGCTCGGAATATCAGCGCGGCGGCGGCGTGCCCTGCCTGGTCGCGGTGGCGCAGAATCCGAGCGGCAACGCGCTCGAGATCGGGCTGTCCTATGCCTGCGCGATCGGCGGCGGCCGCTCCGGCATCATCGAGACGACCTTCAAGGAGGAGTGCGAGACCGACCTGTTCGGCGAGCAGGTGGTGCTTTGCGGCGGCCTGACCGCTCTCATCACCGCCGGGTTCGAGACCCTGGTCGAGGCCGGCTACGCCCCGGAGATGGCCTATTTCGAGTGCCTGCACGAGGTGAAGCTGATCGTCGACCTGATGTATGAGGGCGGCATCGCGAACATGCGCTACTCGATCTCGAACACGGCCGAGTACGGGGACTACACCCGCGGGCCGCGGATCGTCACCCCGGCGGTGCGCGAGGAGATGAAGCGCGTTCTCGACGACATCCAGTCCGGCCGCTTCGCCCGCGACTGGGTGCAGGAGTGCCAGGCGGGCCAGCCGAGCTTCAAGGCAATGCGCCGCCGGCAGGCGGAGCATCCGATCGAGGAAGTCGGCGCCAAGCTGCGCGCCATGATGCCCTGGATTGCCGCGAACCGGCTCGTCGACAAGAGCCGGAACTGACGACCCCTTGCGTCGACGCGCCCGCGACCGGTCGGCCGCCCCGTGCGGCCCGCCGGATCGCGGCGGGGGCGCGGGCGGCGGGTGCATCGTCGCGCGATGCCGTGAGATCGCGAACGATTCAGCGGCGGCACAAAGAACTTGTTAACCTTAGCGTGGCAGGGTTACAAGACAACGGACCCCCACGGTCGTCTTAATAAAAAAACGGGCGCAGCCATGTCCTTGCCGCGTTACAGGAGCCTTCGGCCGGCGTTTGCGAACGCCGTGTCACCGGCTGGCTTGACGCCGGTGGTCGGCCGCCTGCATCGTACCCTGATTTCCGGTGACGAGACCCTTCGGCTTCGGCATCCCTGAGCGCCGCATCCGCCGCGAATCGGCGCGCGCCCGGGGGAGTTCCACCTCCCGGCCTGAGATCGTCACCCGCAGAATGAAGGGGTTGATCGTATGAGCCTCAGGACCGACAGCAACCGCGTCATCATCTTCGACACCACCCTTCGCGACGGCGAACAGTCGCCCGGCGCCTCCATGAACCTGGAGGAGAAGCGGCGCATCGCCCTCGTCCTGGAGGAGCTCGGGGTCGATGTCATCGAGGCGGGCTTCCCGATCGCTTCCAACGGCGACTTCGAGGCCGTTCGCGAGATCGGCCGCACGGTCCGCAACGCCGCGGTGGCAGGCCTTGCGCGCGCGGCCAGAAAGGACATCGACCGTGCTTGGGAGGCGCTGTCCGGGGCCGCCCGGCCGCGCATCCACACCTTCATCTCGACCAGCCCTCTGCACATGAAATACAAGCTGCAGATGGAGCCGGAGGCGGTTCACGAGGCGATCGTCGACAGCGTCTCCTACGCCCGAAATCTGTGCGAGGACGTGGAGTGGTCGCCGGAGGACGGCTCGCGGACAGAGCACGACTTCCTCTGCCGCTGCGTCGAGACCGCAATCAAGTGTGGGGCGCGGACGATCAACATTCCGGACACCGTGGGCTATGCCGTGCCCGAAGAATTCGCCGCGCTCATCACCATGCTGAAGAACCGCGTGCCGAACATCGACAAGGCCGTGCTGTCGGTCCATTGCCACAACGATCTGGGCCTGGCCGTCGCCAATTCGCTGGCGGCGGTGCAGGCGGGCGCGCGGCAGGTGGAGTGCACGATCAACGGCCTCGGCGAGCGGGCCGGCAACGCCGCGCTGGAGGAGATCGTCATGGCGCTGCGCACGCGCCAGGACGCCATGCCCTATCACACCGGCATCAACACCGAGGTGATCACCAAGGCGTCGCGGCTGGTCTCCACCGTCACCGGCTTCCTGGTGCAGCCCAACAAGGCGATCGTCGGCGCCAACGCCTTCGCGCACGAATCGGGCATCCACCAGGACGGCATGCTGAAGCATGCCGGGACCTACGAGATCATGACGCCCGAATCGGTCGGCCTCAACCGCTCCACCCTCGTGATGGGCAAGCATTCCGGCCGGCACGCCTTCAAGGCCAAGCTGAAGGAGCTGGGCTTCGACCTGGGCGACAACGCGATCGAGGACGCCTTCCGCCGGTTCAAGGATCTGGCGGACAAGAAGAAGGAGATCTACGACGAGGACATCGTCGCCCTCGTCGACGACGAGGTCGGCCGCAGCAACGACCGGATCCGGTTCGTCTCGCTGCAGGTCGTCGCAGGCTCGCGCGGGCCGCAGAAGGCTGAGCTCGAACTGCAGATCGACGGCGAGGGACGCTCGACCACCGCAACCGGCGCCGGCCCGGTCGACGCCACCTTCAACGCGATCAAGCAGCTTTTTCCGCACGACGCCAGGCTGCAACTTTATCAGGTGCACGCGGTGACGGCCGGCACGGACGCGCAGGCCGAGGTCACGGTGCGGCTCGAGGAAAACGGGAAGACCGTCAACGGCCAGGGCGCCGACACGGATACGCTCGTCGCCTCGGCCCGCGCCTACATCCATGCGCTCAACAAATTGCTGACGAAGCGCCAGAAGACGGCGCCGGCGGCGCTTTCCGCCTGATCGCCAGGGGAACACCAGGGGGGAACATGGGGAAAGGGGCGCCGTCGAGGTGGACAGCAACACCAGTCATCGCAGGTTACGAGTGAGGTTCCATGTTCAATAGATTGCTGGGCATGCTGTCCGCCGACATGGCCATTGACCTCGGCACAGCCAACACCCTGGTTTACGTCAAGGGGCGCGGAATCGTCCTGAACGAACCCTCGGTCGTGGCGATCGCCGAGCTTCGCGGCAAGAAGCACGTGCTCGCAGTCGGCGACGAGGCCAAGATGATGCTGGGTCGCACGCCGGGGAACATCTCTGCCATCCGGCCGCTTCGGGACGGCGTCATCGCCGATTTCGAAGTCGCCGAGGAGATGATCAAGCACTTCATCCGCAAGGTGCACAACCGCCGCAGCTTCGCGAGCCCGCAGGTGATCATCTGCGTGCCCTCCGGCTCGACCGCGGTCGAGCGCCGCGCCATCCAGGAGTCGGCCGAGAGCGCGGGCGCCCGGCGCGTCTTCCTGATCGAGGAGCCGATGGCCGCGGCGATCGGCGCCGGCCTGCCGGTGACCGAGCCGACCGGCTCGATGGTCGTCGACATCGGCGGCGGCACGACGGAGGTTGCCGTGCTGTCGCTCGGCGGCATCGTTTATTCACGGTCCGTGCGGGTCGGCGGCGACAAGATGGACGAGGCGATCATCGGCTATATCCGCCGCAACCACAACCTGCTGGTCGGCGAGGGCAGCGCCGAACGGATCAAGAAGGAGATTGGCTCCGCCTGCCCGCCGGAGGACGGCGACGGCCGGGTCATGGAGATCAAGGGCCGCGACCTGATGAACGGCGTGCCGAAGGAGCTCGTCATCAGCGAGCGCCAGATCGCCGACAGCCTGGCCGAGCCTGTCGGCGCCATCATCGAGGCGGTGAAGGTCGCGCTGGAGCACACAGCGCCGGAGCTCGCCGCCGACATCGTCGACAAGGGCATCGTGCTCACCGGCGGCGGCGCCCTGCTCGGCAACCTCGACTTCGTCCTGCGGCATTCGACCGGGTTGCCGGTCTCCATCGCCGACGACCCCTTGTCCTGCGTGGCCCTGGGGACCGGTCGTTGTCTTGAAGAAATGAAAACATTGAAGAATGTACTAATAAATATGTATTGATCCCACTAAATATTCTTTCATCCCGATCCAGCATTGTATAGCGTTCGTGCGGAGCGGTTGAATTCGC